>Ga0307933_1000131_pt1 | contig 69537 bp, 69 predicted proteins | sample OrgLakmetageno88_FD_201811 | JGI IMG/M metagenome (GOLD analysis project Ga0307933, IMG submission 201811) | Saline water microbial communities from Organic Lake, Antarctica - #88 | ecosystem: Environmental > Aquatic > Non-marine Saline and Alkaline > Saline | place: Antarctica: Organic Lake...
GTAAAAAAGTTGGGGAGTAAGCTTAACTTTGTAAAAAAAAGTTGACAAATCCTTTATCTATATTCCTTCCAGATTCCCTATTAAATCACTTTGACCTATTACATGTTACCGAGCTGGGAGAAGTCTCTAGTAAAAATATGATTTATCATATTGAATTGGCAGAAAAGAATGATCTACATAAAGGTTATAATAGGCTTAATTATGAGTCTAAAGGCTTCTATCCTGAAAAGACCATTCAAGATTTTCCTATACGCGGTAAAACCGTTTATTTGGTTATTAAACGACGTAGATGGCGAGAGAACCAAAGTCGCATAGAGATTAAAAGTGATTATTCATTTATAGCCGAAGGTTCAAAATTAACCATTGAATTATCGGATTTTTTAAAAGATACAGGTCGAGACCCGAGAAGATACGATAAGTAATATAGCGAGTTATTACGGTATTAAACCTGATTTATTAAGACGGCATTATAAGAAAAAAGTAAGCGGTTTTAAAGAATGGGATCAATATATTCATGCTGAGCAGTATCTGATTTACCCAGAGAATATAGGATCCTATTTATCGATAGACGAGGTAAGTTTGTCTAAAGGGGAACTCTACACCTTTGTGACCAATAAGAATGGAAATGGTAAAAAGAAAACTTTAGTAGCCTGCATTAAAGGCACTAAAAGTCAAGACATCATTGATGTTATCTCTAAAATTCCATTAGAAAAAAGAAAGTTAGTAAAAGAGATAACCCTAGATATGGCTAACAATATGCAACTTGCCTCACGGATTTGTTTTCCAGAAGCTTCTCTAGTCACAGACCGATTTCATGTAGTAAAACTAGTTATGGATGCGCTTCAACATGTACGAATAAAGTACAGATGGAATGAAATCGAAGCAGAGAACCAAGCTATTCAAATAGCCAAAGAACAAGGTCAGAAATATATTCCTATAATCTTAGAAAATGAGGATACACCAAAACAATTATTAGCTAGAAGCAGATACATTATTGCTAAAAAAGAAAACCAATGGACAGAAAATCAGAAGCATAGAGCCCTATTATTACTTAAAAGGTATCCACTTTTACATAAAGCACATAAGCATACTTTAGAGTTTAGAAATATATATGAGCAAACTACAAAACAACTAGCTAGAAGGATGATCTTAGAATGGATAGAGAAAACTAAGAAGATAGAAATTAAAGAATTTAATACCGCGGCAAACAGTCTTAACTATCACATGGAAACGATTTTAAACTTCTTTACAAATAGAAGCATTAACGCTAGTGCAGAGTCTTTTAATGCAAAAATAAAACTCTTTAGAGCAAATCTAAGAGGGGTTGCCGACACTAAATTCTCCCTCTTTAGATTAGAGAAACTTTTTAGCTAGTCCCCAAGAAATACATGTGACTCGTTTTGTTTTAGTACTCACCCTTTAGATACAAAATCATGAAAATGTTACATAAAAATTAAAAGAAGTTTAAATTTCCCACATAAAAAAGCCTTTCAGAAATTCTGAAAGGCTTTATAAGTTTTCGTAAAAATTTAGCAGTTTCCCACCTGAGTTGGAACTAGTCCTTCAATGCTTCAGCACCACCTACGATCTCAAGGATCTCGTTAGTAATCGCCGCTTGACGTGCTTTGTTGTAAGTCAATTTCAATTGATCTCTTAACTCTGTTGCGTTATCTGTTGCTTTATGCATAGCTGTCATACGCGCACCGTGCTCACTAGCCCAAGAATCACGTACTCCTTTGTACAATTGCATCTTAAGTGACTTAGGGATCAATTCTTTAACGATTTCTTCCTTAGAAGGCTCAAAAATATAGTCCATCTCAGTTTCTGCTTGAAGTGCATTTTCGTCTTTTGCTAGTGGCTTAAGAGGCAGGAAATCTTCTGTCATTACGATTTGTGTAGCAGCATTTTTAAAGCTATTATAAACAATAATGATTTTATCAAACTCTCCCGTTATAAACAGTTCCATAAGCTCTTCAGCAATTAAAGCTACGTTATCATAAGAAATGTTCTCAAATAAATCGCTTTTATTAGACTGTACAGGAGATTTTTTACTTACAAAGTCATTAGCTTTCTTCCCTACAGTCATGTAAGAAACGTCCACATCTTTTAATTCGTTCTGATTCAATCGAATCAGCTCTTTTATAATGTTCGTATTAAAAGCACCTGCAAGACCACGATTTGAGGTGATTGCAACTACCAGAGCTCTTTCTACATCTCGTTGCTCTGTATATTTACTTACAGCATCACCCTCCATAGTAGCACTAAGATTTTGGAGAAGCTCCGTAAGCTTATCAGAATAAGGACGCATTGCTGTAATAGCATCTTGTGCTTTTTTCAACTTTGCCGCACTTACCATCTTCATGGCAGAGGTAATCTGCATGGTAGATGATACGGACGATATTCTATTTCTTATTTCTTTTAAGTTGGCCATGATTCAAGTTCAGAGTTATGAGTTCAGAGTTATAAGTCAGAAACTCTGAACTCATAACTAATGTTAATAACGACTAGAAAGATCCTTAGCTACCGCTGTAAGTGTATCAATCACTTCATCAGTCAGTTTTCCAGCTTTAAGAGTACCCATTATTTCACTGTGCTTAGCGTTAAGTAATTCTAAGTAATCTCTTTCAAATTCTTTTACTTTCCCAATAGGTACATTTCTCAACAAGTTCTTAGAACCCGCATAGATAATCGCAATTTGATTTTCTACTGGGTAAGGACTGTTTTGTGATTGCTTAAGAATTTCAACGTTTCTCTTTCCTTTCTCGATAATACTTAAAGTAGCGGCATCTAAATCAGAACCAAATTTTGCAAAAGCTTCTAATTCACGGTAAGCTGCTTGATCTAGTTTTAATGTACCAGATACTTTCTTCATGGATTTGATTTGCGCGTTACCACCTACACGAGATACCGAGATACCTACGTTAATCGCTGGACGTACACCAGAGTTAAACAAATCTCCATCTAAGAAAATCTGTCCGTCTGTAATAGAGATCACGTTAGTTGGGATATATGCAGATACATCACCAGCTTGTGTTTCAATAATAGGAAGTGCAGTAAGAGATCCACCACCTTTTACGATAGGCTTCAAACTGTCTGGTAAATCGTTCATGTTTGCTGCAATTTCATCATTGTTGATGACTTTTGCCGCACGCTCTAACAATCTAGAGTGGAGAAAGAATACATCTCCTGGGTATGCCTCACGTCCTGGTGGACGACGTAGCAAAAGAGATACTTCACGATAAGCAACTGCTTGCTTAGATAAATCATCAAAAACAATAAGAGCAGGACGACCTGTATCACGGAAATACTCCCCTATCGCTGCACCAGCAAATGGTGCATATACTTGCATAGGAGCAGGATCAGATGCATTTGCTGCAACTATAGTCGTGTAAGCGAGTGCTCCAGCTTCTTCAAGCACATTAGCAATTAATGCTACGTTAGAGGCTTTTTGCCCTATCGCAACGTATATACAATATACTGGCTCGCCAGCATCATAAAATTCTTTTTGGTTGATGATGGTGTCGATACAAACGGTAGATTTACCCGTCTGTCGGTCACCGATTACCAGCTCCCGCTGTCCACGACCTACAGGAATCATCGCATCAATTGCTTTAATTCCGGTTTGCATAGGCTCCGTAACAGGCTCACGAAAAATTACTCCTGGAGCTTTACGCTCTAGAGGCATCTCATAAAGATCACCTTCAATAGCACCTTTACCATCTATAGGCTCACCAAGAGTGTTCACCACACGACCAACAATTCCTTCTCCTACTTTAAGAGAAGCAATACGCTCTGTACGCTTAACAGTATCACCTTCTTTAACCTCAAGTGATTTACCTAGAAGTACCACACCTACGTTATCTTCTTCAAGGTTAAGAACGATTCCTTCCAGCCCACTTGCAAAAGAAACAAGTTCTCCATATTGTGCATTAGAAAGACCGTAAACACGTGCGATACCATCACCTACGGTAAGTACGGTTCCCACTTCATCAAGGGATGCAGTCGCATCAAAACCTGATAGTTGTTGCTTAAGTATTGCAGATACTTCTGCTGGATTTACTTCTGCCATGTTCTTATATTTATTCTTGTTAAATGTCTATGCGTCGACAAGCGCTGCTGGACAGTTTTTATTTGTTGTTATTTAATTCATGCCCCATTAAAGGAAACGCCAAATTTTTTTAAGCTCGCTTTCGAAAAAACGGAATAAAAGTGAGCAAATTACTTATAAGTCTAATGCTAGTTACTAGCAAAGGTTCTTTTAAGCTCGCCAATTTTATTTTGTACACTTGCGTTGATCTCTCTATCCCCTACTCTTAAAACAAAACCACCTAAAATACTCGGGTCGATGACTTTCTCAAGTGTTACTTCTTTACCTGCCAATTCTTTAGCCTTAGCAAGTACTTTCTTCTCAAGATTTGCTGTGATTTCTACAGCTGTGGTCACAGTTGCAATCTCACGCTTATTCAATTCTTCAAAAAGAACTAAAAAGCTTGTTGCTACGTCTAAGACGATCTCTGTACGCTTATTAGCAACCAACAGGTCAAAAGTCTTCTTGGTCACATCATTGGCATCCTTAAAAATATTGTGCAATACGGCACGTTTTTGATCGGCCTTTACGACTGGACTAGAAAGAAAATCTCTTAACTCCTTGTTTTTTGAAACAGTAACAAGGATGCTTTTCATATCTTCATTTACAGCAGCAGCTTTATTCTCATCTATTGCTAGAGAGAGAATAGCTTTTGCGTAACGTGATGCAGCTCTTGATAATTTCATAGTTTCTAGATATTTGCTTCTGCAAGCATTTTATCGATAAGGGCAAGTTGAGCATCTTTTTCAGAAAGCTCTTTGCGAGTTAATTTTTCAGCTATGCTTACAGAAAGTTCAGCAACTTGAGATTTGATGTCTGCAAGTGCAGCTTTTTTCTCAGACTCTATAGCTTCCTGGGCACTAGCAATAATTTTATCTGCTTTTTCTTGAGCTTCACCAGCAGCATCTGCAATCATTTTTTCTTTGATCTCACGAGCATCTTTAATCATCTCGTCTCGTTGAGCACGAGCTTCTTGCGCTGCCGCTTGATTTGAAGCTTCCAAATTTGCCATTTCAACCTTAGCTTGCTCTGCACTTGCAAGTGCGTTAGCGATTCCGTCTTCTCTTTGATTAAGAGCTTCAAGAATAGGTTTCCACGCAAATTTTCTCATCAATACTATTAAGATGATGAGTATAAGTGCCTGCATGAAAAACAAGCCTGGTGAAAAATCATTTATTAAATCTAACATATCTAAATGTTGTTTGTTTTAACCTTAATAATAATTAAACTATTCTTGCAACCAACCGTTACAAGAATAGTTTGTGTTGTAAACTCTTATTAGTTTTTACCTAATAAAAGAGCTCCAAATGCAAGTCCTTCAAGAAGTGCACCAATGATAATCATCGCAGTTTGGATCTTTCCAGCTGCTTCTGGTTGACGAGCGATAGCTTCCATCGCTTTTCCACCAATTTGACCAAGACCGATACCACCACCGATAACGATAAGACCTGCACCAATTAAATTATAAGCTGTTTCCATAATAATGGGTATTAAAAAAAATTAAACAAAAAAAATTAAACAAAACGTTCTCTTACCTCATCTATATCGTCTTCTTCAGCGCCAGCATGCTCGGGATGGTCATGCTCTGCAACTGCCATCCCAATAAATAGGGCAGACAACATAGTAAAGATAAATGCCTGTAAAAAGGCTACTAATAATTCTATAACGGATAGGAACAAGGTTAAAAACAGAGCTAAACCTGTAGAACCTACCATTCCAAATTGTGCTTTCAAAGTAATCATTAATGCAATAAGTCCCATAACCACTACGTGACCAGCAGTAATATTTGCAAATAAACGAACTGTAAGAGAGAACGGCTTTGTAAGTAATCCTATTATTTCAATAGGAATCAAAGCGATCTTCATTAATATAGGCACCCCTGGCATCCAGAAAATATGCTTCCAGTAATCCTTATTACCACTAAATTGTACAATAATAAATGTGAATAATGCTAAACATACAGTGACGGCAATTTGTCCTGTAATATTAAACCCAAATGGGGTCAATCCTAAGAGGTTACCAATCCAGATTAAGAAAAATACCGTCAGTAAATAACCCATGTATTTTCTATACTTTTGCTCTCCTATATTTGGCTTAGCAATCTCATCTCTTACATATAGTACCAATGGTTCTAATACACGACCAAAACCAGTTGGAATACTTTTGTTTTTGTATTGTTTAGCAAGACCTCCAAAAACCAATAGCATAAACAATCCTATCAATATCAATCCAAAAACGGATTTTGTAATTGACATATCAAAAACTCTATGTGCATTTGTTGGGTGGTGTTCTTCATCAAAATTAATAGATGTGGCACCGTTTTCTAATTCGTAAATCTTACTGTGTAACTGAGTAAAAGTAGCATCACCTGCTCTTACCAGTTCTTTACCGTCGTCGTCGTGATGAAACTTTGAAGACATAAAAGCCTTAGGACCTTCACTAGACCATACGATAACAGGAAGTGGAAAACCAACGTGATTTCTTTCTCCTGTATCATCTGTATAAGAGAATAAGTGGAAGTCGTGGGCATCTTTTAAGTGATGGTCGATATAAGAATCGATCTCTTCTTTTGTATTCACTTTACCTTCGTTAGATCCTACCTCTTTATCAAAGGCATAATCACCAATTTGATCTTGAGCTTGTGCCGTTGCAAAAGCTGAAAAGATCAAAGTAAAAAAAGCTGTTTTTAAGTACGCTCTAAACATGTAAATCACCTTGAAAAGTTAGGTCTTTTAATTCGGCTGCAAATGTATGACAAAAAAACGTGTAATAATACAGCTTTTAAAAGTTAATTTTTCGAGCTTTTTTAAAGGTGTTTTGAAGGCTCAATTAATTCTTATTAAGCCAGTTAATCACTATAGCAGCTTCCATAAATAAAAATATAAAGTATGGCGAAAGAAAGCCCAATATCTCTACTTTAGACAACTTGGGATCTTCACTTAACAATTCTGGGAATAATAAGAATACAGCACCAAACTTTACAAAGACCAAAGCGAGGAAAGCATAACCTAATTTATCTGGCACTAATCCAAAAACAAGTTTTAATACACATACCGTAATAAAAGTAGCTGCTCCTAAAAAAGTATAGGTCTTAATTAAAGAAATCGAAGGATCTTCTACAAGGAAGTAATGAACGCTGTAAACAGCGGCCGATAAAAAGAGTACAAGGAGAAAGGTTTTGAGATAAAAATTCACTGGGAGGTTATTAAACAATTAAAATAGACACATACATCTGAAAAAAACAAGATAACCTTTAAGCAGTCGTTACTTTTTTACCATTATCCACAGCTTTTATTGCCGATCCCATCGTACAACTAGCGTTAAATGTAGCTCCTGGCTCTACCGCTAGTTTTTGTGTCGTCACTTCTCCTGTAATATGTGCCGTAGACTTTAAAGTAAGTAATCCTTGAACTAAAAGCTTTCCAGAAAATGCGCCTTCAATGTCTGCGTTATCGCATTCTAAGGTACCATCTACTTTACCGTCTTTCCCAATCACCACTTTTGCTGATGTTTTAAGAGTACCGTTTATGGTTCCATCTATTCTAAAACCACCTTCGCTAACTACATCTCCGTCGATAGTTGTTCCATGACTTATTCTGTTTTGTGACTTGCCTGATTCCATATAAGAGTTACTGTTCTTTTTATTGTTAAACATACTATTTGCCTTTATAACATTTCTTTCTCGTACATATCCAGACTTTTATAAACCTGTATGATCTTGTAATTTTCTGACGCTATAGATAAGTAAGATTTTGAAACTTTATAATCGTTTTGAGGTTTTGTCATCAGATCTCCTAGACCTTTTGCTCCCAATTTTGAACGTAGCCCATGCACTACCACAAGTTTTTCGTCCTTATTATATACATCGATAGAAACTCTAAAAGCGAACTTTTCCTTTTTAAAGGCCTCCACTAATTTTTCCTTTAAGTTATCCATCTCCGTAACCTCTGTGTTTTTAAATCTGTAAAGCAGTTTAAAGTCAGCAAGTCCATTTTCTGGAAGGAACACCTCTGGTATTTTAAGCGCTTCGGCATCAGCAGCTAGTTTTTGTGCACTTTTACCTACTTCTGTATTAGGAAAATTTAAAGCTACGTAGTCTATACCTTTTTTATATTCTTGAAAACCGTAAAGCCTTCCAGCAGCAAATGACTTTAACAACTCCAGTCTTGGCACTATATCATCTCCGTTAAATAAGGTGGAATACCTTTCTGCGCTGGTGATGACTAGATCGTAATTTTCTTTTTCGTATTCCTTGAACAACCGATTATAAACTGCTAGCGGACTCGCGCTATCATCTAGTTGTGCATCAGGATTTCTCAATATTTGAGCATATCTCGTATCTGGATAATCTGTTATGATTCTATTTTTTAACTGTTCCGCTTTCGCGAAAGCATCACTACTATCATCTTCCTTGTAAATTAAATACAGGTTGTAAAGTGCTGGTAATAATAGTTTTTCAGTTGGATCGTGCGTCAATAAAGTATCAAAACGACTGATGGAAAGATCGTTGCGCTTAAATTTCTCTTTATATATAACTCCTAGTTGATAATAGGCAAAGTTTCTAGCCTTTGCAATACTGTCCAGCGTGATTTCTCCTTCGGGAAGTGTGCTGGTATAGAAACCTGTAGTGAACTCTGGTCGTACTTCTACTTCTTCAACAACCACCTCTTGTTCCACTTCTCTTTGCAGCTCTTCTTTTTTATTCTTACGCCTCCAGTTATCCTTGAGGTTTCGTTTTCCCCATTTTTTTCTAAAGTCTAACTTCCCACGAGCAACCGTTTGCTGATTAAAGAAGTAGAAAGAACTTCCCCCAGAAGCATTAGCGCCTACGTTGGATCCAGGAGTTCCAAAAGTAGGTCCGGCATTACCGCGTTTAGTAACATTATTGTTGTTGATTGTTTGAAACGCATTTTGCTCTTGAGCCGCTTTTGCTGCTTCTACTTCTGCTTCTTTTGCGATGCGCTCTTCTTCCGCTTTTAAACTGTCTATATATTCTTGATAATATTGTGCTTGCTGTTCTGGTGACATATCGAGAACCTTAAAAATACTGTCGGCGCTGCGACGTCTTCCTTCATAAAGGATCACATCTTCTAGATTGTTTCTCTTTTTAGTAACCAGTCGGTGCTCTTTGGTGCGCTCCACATAATTTGCAATAGCACTGTCAAAATATTTACCAGCGTTCACAAATTTAGATTGGTCAAAACTTATCTTTCCTAGAGCAGCATAATTATTAGCTCTCAGGTAGTAATCCTGTCCATTTTTTGCACGTAACGATTTGTTGTAATATTGTTTTGCCCCTTCTATACTGTCTTCTCTCTCTAAATAAATCGCTTTGCGAGAATAAATAGCGTCTAGCCATGGCCTGTTTTCTCTGTTTTCTTCTAAGTCAATAATAGTCGCTAACAATTCTTCCTTATTATCTTTAGAGATATCAAAATTTTTGATCTTTTCTATAAAGGCATTGACGTAGTAACGACGTGGTATCTTGCGATGCATTTCTATGATCTCGTCGTAATGTACAAAAGCACTGTCGCGCTGACCAGATTTAGCAAATAGTTGTGCAGTAATGAACTTATAACGCGCTTGTGTTTCTTTATTTTTAGTCTGTTGCTCTGCACGATTCATATAGATAAGAGCACTATCTACTTGCTCGAGGTTTAAAAATGCTTGAGACAAAGTAGCATTTGCAATAGCAAGATCTTCCTTTTCTATAGCTCCCTCTTCTTCCTTGAGCAACTTGCTTAAATTCTTTATAGCAGTTTCATTGTTATCCAGCCGCATGTTTGTTTTCTCCCGCCATACTTTGGCCTGATTGATCTGGTCGCTTTCGGGCATGAATTGTAAGATGTAATTGAAAGCCTCTAATGCTGGGATAAAACGCTGGTCGTAATACCTCGCTTTACCGAGTAGCATATAAGACTCGTCAATTTGTGGGTTGTACTCCGTCTCATTAATAAGCATGGAGTGTTTTTGAACCGCTTTTACCGCTTTTTCTTCCGCACGCTCAAAGTTGGGGTCTGCTGGTTTATCGCCTGGCAAAAAGACTTGATCTTTTACCGTCATGCGCTCTACAGGTAATACATCCCAGTAATTCTCTTTATAAGTTTGTTCCAGTCCATCAAGACCAGCTTGTAAAGCTAGATGACCATTATACAGGACGTTGTATTCTGTTCCTACCGCATGCAGATTGCGACTTATAAAAGAATTCTTCTTCCTGCTACAACCGGTAACAACAGCTATAAGCAAGAATGCAATACAAATATGGTAGAAAAACTGTTTCAAAAAATAGGTTTTAAACTAACTTCCATAACTCCAAATACCGCGTTGATATTGTAAAAGATCGTAAAAATAAGGATTTTTTACTACCGATGAAGTTTACGGCTCGAAGATGGTAAATTTATGAGGATTTTGATTGATAACAGATCGTTAAAGGTTTGATTAAAAAAACTGTTTGTCCTATTTTAGGTGTTTAATAGGCATTGTTGTTGATGCTTCTACTATTTTACCGCATCCTATGAAATACTTTTTTACAATCCTTTTCTTAATTGTTTTTTTACAACAATCTAATTCACAAACAGATAACAGCCTTTTATGGGAAATTACAGGTAACGGCTTAGAAAAACCTTCCTTTCTATACGGCACCATGCATGTGAGCAGCAAAGTAGCTTTTAGGCTGGACGACGTGTTTTTTAAATCTCTTGAAAAAGCAGACGCTATTGCCCTGGAGTCCGATCCTACTCAATGGATGGATGAGTACTACAGTGAGCAGGTTTTAACCGTTCAGAATGAATCTGTCTCCTATGACGCTACTTTTTACGATGACCTTTTTAAACTAGAACATCCACAGCCTCAAATGGTAAGAGCTAGTATCCGTATGAATGACATGGCATTAAACGGTTATCTCTACCGTAAAAATGGAGCCTCAGACAACTTTGAAGAAGAAACCTATCTGGACATGTTTATTTTCCAAGCAGGGAAAAAAGCTGGTAAACCTATTATCAGTCTGGAAGATTTTAAAGAGTCTCAATACCTTACTTCCAAAGCAGCAACTAACCCTTCTAAAAAAGAAATCGATCAATGGCTGCAGGAACGACTTGAAAAAGAAAATCGCTATACCATCCAAGAAAATGTATATCGAGATCGTAATATTTCTTTGCTGGATTCTATAGGCGCAGCTACCAACACAGAATACTTTAGAAAAAACATGTTGTACGACCGCAATGAAAACATGGTCGTGGTGATGGACTCTGTTATGAAAACCCAAACAGTTTTTGCAGGAGTAGGAGCAGCACATTTACCAGGTGAGAATGGTATGATTAAAATGTTGCAAAGAAGAGGCTATACCGTAAAAGCACTTACGTCTGCACAGACAGAACTGGCTAAAACAGAGAAGAAGTTTCTAGACGAGAATTTTGTGGCTCCCACGCTTTCGCGAAAGCGTACACCTGATCAATTTCTTTCCTTAAAGTCATTTGATGACCTGCGCGAGTTCAGCATTGGAAATCAGTCTTTTTATATGATGCCCGAAATGACTAATGGCGCTTACCTCACTATTTCTAGAATCAATACGCTGGATTATCTTTCTACCGATAAAAAGAGAATCGACCTTGATTTTATTGACAATGTGCTTTTTGAAGATATTCCCGGCGACATTATTGAAAAAAAGAAATTGACAACTCCTTATCCAGGGTATTCGATTCTCAACAAAACTAAAAAAGGGGATTATCAGAAGTATCATATTTATAAAACACCGCTAGAACTAATAGTGATCAAATTTGGCGGGAAGCTTGATTTTGTAAAGCAATACGAACAAGAGATTTTTAGTTCCATTGAGTTCTTACCTAATAGTAAGATATTAAAAACGTTCACGGCTCCTTTTAATAAATACAAACTGTTGTTCCCTGAACATGTAGCAGCAAATAATTTAGAAAATCCTGGAAAAACATTCCTACAAGGGACTGATGGCACATCCTTTTACTTTTTTCAAGAATCCCCCGTATTTGATACGGATTATATAGAGGAAGATCAATTTGAAGCAGAGTTTATAGTAGATGAGTTTCTAGAGGATCTAGGTTATAAAAAAATGACTGGTAAGTTTGAAAAGGATCCTTATGATAGTTATCAAGCTACCGCTATTATGGATACGGTTCAAAATAAAAAATTGAGCGTTAAAGCAATAGTTAAGGACGGCAGTTACTATCTAATGGGTTATACTGGGGTAAATCCTAAGAAAGGGAGTCTATTTTTTAACTCTATAAAGTTCCATGATATTGATTACGGAAAGTTTGAAACAGTTCAAGACACTGCCATGCATTTCTCCGTATACAGCCCAGTGAAAGCGCCTTTGTCGAGAAGCAGGTACTCGTATAACGATATCAAAGAATATCAATCGAGAGAAAACGCTGCTTACTACACCACTCCTGCAAATGAACAAATAGAAGTGAAAATGACAAAGTTTCACGATCTACAAATGTTTCACAACCCAAAAGATTTATGGAAAGATGTGGATAGTGAGGACTGGATCGACATGAAATTATATCGCAGCAGTACCCGTGCGAAAGAAAAAGAACAAACAGAAAAGGACGGTCTCTTTACTTATAAAAGAATCTTTAAAGACAGTCTGAGCGCAAAGCACATTCTTGCAAAAAGTGTTTATTTTAAAGGTCGCATATACCATCTTAAAACTATTGTAGACAGTACCCAACAACCATCTCAATTTGTAACCCAATTCTACAACAGCTTTACACCACAAGACACCATGTTAGGCAAAGACATCTTCACTGATAAAACAGCTTTGTTTTTTAAAGGAGTACAGCAAAAAGACACCTTAGTCTTTGAGGCAGGCAATAAAGTGAAGTTTAGAGTAAAAGACATCCCTCAAATGATCGCATTAATAGATGCTGTAAATGTCGAGGATAATAGTCTTAAAAGCATAAAAGAATATACTCTCAACGAATTAATCGATTTAAAAGATGAAAGAGTCCTGCCTTACATCACAAATTTATATGAATCTTCTTATAATGATCCTGATGTACAACTCCTTATATTAAGGAAATTATTGCGTAAAAAAACAGCTGGAAATCATGAAAAAGTATTGCGATTACTGGAGAAAGACTTGCCCTTAAAAAAATCAGGGATATCTAGTGCGTTCAATCGTTATGGGGACTCTTTAAAGCTGTCTTCTAAATTGTTTCCAGAATTGCTTACCTATGCATCTATCAGTGAGTATAAAGAACCGGTTTATGAATTACTAGCTCGTACTAAAGACTCTGGATTTGTAAAGAAGAAAACATATAAGAAATACCGCAAGCAAATTATTACCGACGGTAAAATTGAAATCAAAAGAACTTTAAGTGCTAAAAGATCTAGTTATGATTATAAATCAAATGATTTATTGAACAGCTATGTAAAACTCATCTTTCCATTTAGAAAGGATAGAAACGCTCAAGATTTCTTTATTAAATTATTAGACAGTGGTAAAAACGAAGCCGTAGCAGAATACGTTACATTATTGATGGAAAATGATGAGATAATACCTCAAAAAATTAAAAAAGAAATAGAAAAAGACCTATCGCTTAAAGCTCAAATAATGATTACTGCTGCAGAAAGAGAAATAAAATTATCTCCGGTCACCAGTCAAGAGGATCTTGCAAGAAGTATCGTGCTTACAGCAAGTTCTTTTGATCAAGGAGAAGACGAGCTCTCTTTTGAAGAAAAGAAAATAATCACTACTGATAAAGGCAAAAAAGCAGCTCTTTATATCTTCTATTTTAAAAATAAAGGAAGCTATCATGATCAAAAATATATCAGGTATGTTGCCTTTGAACTAGATGACAAGAAAGCTGTCATAACTGAGCCATATGATAAATCCTATGGAAATGGTAAAGCCTACGACACTGATAAAGAAAAAGCAGACGCTTTAAAAGAAATAGTAAAAACAATCAAACACAAAGGCCGACGAAGAGTAAATTAAAAAGGAGTCGTCTAAGAGGAAGAACCAGGGACCGCTCTAGCTAAAAGATACCCGTATAATGACGTGAATCGAACCTTGGTAATGAATACATTAAAACTTAAATGGCTTTTTTAAAAATATAGACTTTAAACCGTACGCTCTACCGTACTCTGTTTCTTCCATATGGGGTTTTGGAGCTACAATCATAGCAATGGCTATAGGTATAAACATAGTCATCATTCCTTGCTCCATAAACTGTAATACAATAAATCTTGAAATTAGAAATAAGGCAGTAAAAGAAACACCGTAAATAAGAAAGGATTTGATTTTAGGGCTCATAAAAATTAAATTTTTCTAAAGGTATATCATTATACCTTAAATACCTTCTTGCTGAAAATTGATTTCAAACCGTATTCCTTACCAGACTGCATTTGTACCACATGAGGTCTGGGAGCAATCAACCACGCGCAGGACAAAGGGATGACAGTAGTCCAAATAGTAGGCTCTATAACAAACTGCATCATTATATATCGCGCTAACAAAAAAGCTGCTAAGAAAATAATCACATGAATACCCAGCATTTTATATCTTGGATTCATCATTCTTCTTCTTCTTCTTCTTCTTCTGTAGTCACTGCAACTGGCGCATGACTTTCTGAGATGCCTATAAAATAATCTTCTAACTCTTTAAAAGTAGCACTGCTCTTTTCAATATCTTTTACCACTTTCCCTTTTTCTAACAATACCACACGTTGAGCAACCTCTGTTACGTGAATCAAATCGTGACTTGAAACCAATACAGTCACCTCAGGATCGTTTGCGAGTTCTTTGATAATTTTCTTTAATCTGATTTGGGTAGATGGATCAAGGTTTGCAAAAGGTTCATCAAGAATGACTACTCGTGGGTTACCTATTAACGAGGCTATGATTCCTACTTTTTTCTGATTTCCTTTAGAAAGATCACGCAGGTACTTCTTTTGCCCTACGGCTTCACCGTTAAAGAAATCACTGTAGCTGGCAATAAGGGCATCAATATCTGCCTTGTTTTGGCCGCGCAATTCTCCTATAAAATAAAAATATTCTTCTGGTGTGAGGTATCCTATTAAAAAGCTCTCATCTATAAAAGCACTTGTAAAAGGTTTCCAGTCCTCACTTTGATCTATTCTCACATCACTTGAAATAATATGACCCGTAGACGGCTGTATCAAATCTAGTAACAGGGAAAAAAGGGTGGTTTTTCCAGCACCGTTATTTCCTACCAGACCTATCGCCTGTCCCTTTTGAATTTCAAGATGTTCTATGTCTAGTACGCTAGTACCGTTGTATTGTTTGGAAAGCTTATTTATAGTAATCATAATAATGTAGTGTTAGTTGTTGGTTTAAATTTCGCTTTCGCGAAAGCGAAATAAAAATGAAAGCGATATTCCTATAATCAATGTGCTCAGGCTAGTCCTTTTGTGCATAAGCAGCTATAGTATCGTACTTCTCGTTTTTATAAATATCTTCAATCAGATCAAAAATCTTATTCCTGAAAAGCAATCCTAATATTCCTGTAGTGGCAATCGCAATAAAACCAGCAGTCTCATTAATGGTCAGTGCAAAAGCATAATAAATAACTACAGGTAAAACCAGTTTAGGAAGAAGTAAGAGCAGCGTTTTTGCATTAAAAGCTTTGGAATCGCCGAAAGCTTTTTTAGTGGTCATTAAATCGATAGGTGTTTTTACAAAAGCACCACCCCACAAAACGACAGAGCTATTAAAACCGATGTTGTAAACAGCTCCCGCTAGTATTCCAAACCACCAATCCCATCCAAAATAGATGTAAAACGAACACAGCAGTGTGCTTATTACTGTAGCGGCGACCATGAGCCACCATTTACTCAATAAAAACTCCCGGTAAGGTATGTTTTGCGCCATCATTAATTTGTAATAACTACTGTCCCAACTAGGAACTAAACCCCCAAAACTGAATAAAAATCCTCCGGTACAAAACAAGCCTGCAAAAACCTTCATCCCGTTGATATCAGCATACAAGTCTTGCATAAAAAACAAGCCGTAAAGCACAAATGCAAACCCCATGAAAAAGGTCATTTTTGCACGTTTGTTGCGTTTGATCAACTTGATATCATTCTTTAAATAAGTGGACAATTTGCCAAAACGATCTAGAAAACTTAAATCCTCTGTAGTTGCTTCTTGAGCTACAGACTTTAATCCTTCATCTAGGTACAACTGCTTTTCAAAATAATGGTATGCGTAATAAACTGTACCTATCAACAGCAACAGCGGAATTATAAATGCCCATGCATTTTCATAAAAAAACATAAACATAGAACCCGTATATAACGTAATATCAAATATGCCATAGTACTGAGACAATCCTAGAGCAGCCATTACAGCAATAACTGGATAAAATACTTTATCGACGTTATTCATAAAAACGTTGAGAAAATTAGTCGCTAGAGTAATAAACAACATAGCAAGATGCCAGCTTATAACCCCCGTAATACTGTAACCTTTGATGATTAAGACCACGCTAAATGGAATAAAGAAAAACGCAGGTAAGAAATTGAAAAAGGATAACACCGTCTTGCCTAAGGCATAGTTGACTATTTTTCCTTTCTTAAAAGGCAGGTATAGGAGAGGCTTTATATTTGCCACTGGCATTTTTTGAAGCATATAACGGTAGGCTATATCTGCAAAAATCCAATAAATTAAAAACTGGTTAACGACATCAAACGGATTGTCTGAAATGATTTTCCCGTCTTCGATCAAGCCTTCAATTATTAAATAACTAAATCCGCCTAGCAATCCAAAAATTGCAATAAAGTACAATGCCCCAAAGCCCATTAAGATCTTAATAGCAAGGTTTTGTTTAAACGCGGCACTTCTAATAAAGCTTTTCCATTCTAGATGGAGAAATTGTTTGATCATGGTCAGTGAATTTGACGTATTAGTTACAAAAATTATAAAAATGTTACAGCTCGGTTTTCCTTTATTACTTTTGCAGCTTTAAAAATACGACATGATTTTTCATAAGCTTACTATAAAACAAGTTACTAAAGTCACTTCTCAAGCGGCAGAAATACTTTTTGAGATTCCTAAGAACCTGCAAACTGACTTTGCCTATACCGCTGGTCAATACTTAACCCTCAAAGCTACGATAAACGGAGAAGAGGTACGTCGTGCTTACTCGCTTTCTAGCGCACCGCATGAAAAAGATCTAAAAGTGGTGATCAAAGCCGTAGAAAAAGGGGTGTTCTCGAACTATGTAATGACATTACGCGCGGGCGATCAGCTAGAGGTTGCTACTCCTGATGGTCTTTTTATTCATAAAAAAGGTAACAGCACTCAAAATTATTTAATGATTGCAGCAGGTAGCGGTATTACCCCTATTACCTCTATTATCAAAGATGTTCTTACTCAAGAACCCGACAGCAAAATTGCCTTGATCTATGGAAACCAGTCCGTAGCACAAACCATTTATTACGAGCAATTTAACGATCTTAAAGATCAATATGGAGATCGTTTTTTCCTTAAATATTGTTTCTCTCGTGAAGAACGCGATGAGGCATTATTCGGTCGTGTAAGTAAATCTAACCTCAACTTTTTCTTAAAGCAGGTGGTAGGCGATCTCGCTTTTGCAAAAGCGTACTTATGTGGGCCAGAAGAAATGATTGCTATGGCAACCGATAATCTGATAGAAAAAGAAGTCCTTACCAAAGAACAAATCTATTTTGAGCTTTTTACAACCAAAGAAAATGACATTGAGGTTACCGAAGACAGTCACCTGACCGAACTTACTGTTATACTCGATGATGAAGAGTACAAGCTTACGGTAAAACGCAGTGATAACTTACTGGACGTAATGCTTAAGAACGACATCGACGCTCCTTATAGTTGTCAAGGTGGTATTTGCAGCTCCTGCATTTGCCATATAGAAGAAGGAACCGCGCAAATGGCAAAAAATGCGATCCTAACCGACAAAGAAGTAACCGATGGTTTTTCTTTAGCTTGTCAGGCCTATCCCACTAGCGCTAAATTAGTTTTGAATTTTGATGACGTGTAATCCTTATAATCAGACTTCGAGAACCTCAGTCCTCGATATTTAGAATTTAAACGGGCATTGAGGCTCTCGAAATGCGGTCTGAAAACCTCTAAAAGGCGCAGGAAACACTGACTTTATTGATTTCTCACTGTCTTTCTAGAGAATTTGGCTGGATAATATTACAAATAGAGGAAAAAGCTACTTCCAAATTTATTGGAGGCAAAAAAGGCTTTATCCTAACGGCAGAATTAATTCTACCCTTAGGATAATAAAACCAAATTAATTAATTCTTTGACAAAATCATCTTTTTCAGCTTCCACATATTCTTGAAGCATCATTTTATTTCTTGCATGGATTGCCATGAATTCTGAAACCCCATTGATCACATGGCTGTTTTGGGTAAACTCTGCCACCATTTTAAGTGACTTTTTCAAAATATTATAATCCGTTTTAAATCTTCATCTCCGGAATCTCTCCATCAATAATCAATGTCCCTTCTGTAGCATTTTGAATTTCTTCTACACTCACTCCTGGAGCGCGTTCTAATAATTTAAAACCTTTATCCGTTACTTCAAGAACAGCAAGGTTGGTCACGACTTTATTGATACAATTCACACCTGTTAATGGCAAAGAACATCTTTTTAAGAGTTTAGAAGCTCCTGCTCTATTGGTATGCATCATCGCAACGATAATATTCTCAGCACTGGCTACTAGATCCATAGCGCCACCCATTCCTTTTACCATTTTACCTGGTATTTTCCAATTGGCTATATCGCCATTTTCAGCTACTTCCATAGCTCCTAAAATAGTCAGGTCAACGTGTTGTCCTCTTATCATACCAAAACTCATGGCACTGTCAAAAAAGCTAGCGCCTGGCAATGTGGTGATGGTTTGTTTACCCGCGTTGATCACATCTGGATCTTCTTCTCCCTCAAAAGGAAATGGTCCCATTCCGAGAACTCCATTTTCAGATTGAAATTCTACTTGCATTCCATCAGATACATAATTAGCTACCAAAGTTGGTATTCCTATTCCTAAATTGACATAGTAACCGTCTTTTACTTCTTGCGCTATTCTCTTTGCTATTCCTATTTTGTCTAACATGATTAATTTGGTGATTTGGTGATGAGATAATTTGATAATGATTTAATGATCAAATTATCCATTCATATTACGTTTTGTAGTTCCTATAATTTTAGACAGCACTTTTGATATAGATTCTCTGTCTTTTAAAATCTGTTCTTCAGGGGTGGATAAATGTTTTGATGCTTCACATAATTCCAACAGTATTCAGATTCGTCGCTTTCCTTTGCGCCAATTTTAAATTTATGAATAAAGTGCTTTCTGCGTTTTGAGCTTCCCAGACGTTTGCCCCTATACTCGTTCCGGATCTGAAGAGTTGCGATGCTAAATCCCAATCTTTCTGACTTTTTAGTTGCTGGACAAAATCAATAATTTGTAGCGAAAAATTAAAAGTCAAACTACCGATAGCATTATCTTTTATATTTCTCATACGGCATTTTTAAGTACTATCAAATTAACAAATTGTCATATCAACAAATTATTTTCGACTGCGAACTGTCCTTTGCTCAATTCTCTTCTCATACTTCTCTCCTTGGAAAATGCGTTTTACAAATATTCCTGGAATATGAATCTCATTGGGATCTAATTCCCCTGCAGGAACCAGTTCTTCTACCTCAGCAACAGTAATCGCAGCTGCACCAGCCATTACCGGATTAAAGTTACGAGCTGTTCCTTTAAAAATTAAATTTCCAGCCTCGTCTCCTTTCCATGCTTTTACAAAGGCAAAATCTGCTTTGAAGGCCTGTTCTAGAATATGTGGCTTTCCGTCAAAATCTCTGACTTCCTTTCCTTCGGCTACTTCAGTACCATAGCCTGCTGGTGTAAAAAATGCAGGGATACCGGCTTGTGCTGCGCGACATCTTTCGGCTAGTGTTCCTTGAGGGATCAAATCTACCTCCAACTCACCGCTCAACATCTGGCGTTCAAACTCGTCATTTTCCCCTACGTAGGAAGAAATCATTTTCTTGATTTGTTTTCCTTGAAGTAATAAACCTAAGCCAAAGCCATCTACACCTGCATTATTTGAAATACAAGTAAGATTCATAACTCCCATTTTTACCAGTTGAGCGATACTATTTTCAGGAATTCCAGACAGTCCAAAACCACCTACCATCAAAGTCATATCGCTTTTAACGCCTTCCAGTGCTTCTTCCACACCTTTTACCGTTCTATTGATCATATCAAATTTCTTTGGTTTAAAAATACACCAATTTATTGGGGATTTAAAGCACTTGTCAGCAATATGAAGGTAGATATTTCATTAAATTGCTATAAAATTGAAGCCTTAATTATCATGACATTGAAACACCTTATCGATCCTAAATACAGTTCAGAAGACTATTTCCCTATAAATCTGTCGGTTGCAAATTCCTTTTGGGATAAGAATGATGTGAGTGACATTCCTGTTTTTGAAAATTATTTGCAAGAAAAACGCACTCTTACTGGTAAATCTGTGGCTCACGGCGGTTACTTAGAACAGCGTGCTTTGTATAGAAGATCGGCTAGGTTTCAGACTGGTAAGGTACGAGATGTTCATATGGGAATCGATCTTTGGGCTCCAGCTGGGACTAGCGTTCACGCATTTATGGATGGCGTAGTACACAGTTTTGCTCACAACGACGACGCTGGAAACTACGGTCCTACCTTGATTTTGGAACACGATCTCAACGGTAAAAAACTCTATACGCTTTATGGCCATCTCTCTATAAGTGACATGGAAAAATGGTCTGTGGGATTCCGCTTTCGCGAAAGCGAGATCATAGCAAGCCTAGGAAAACCAGAAGAGAATGGTGGTTATTCTCCACACCTGCACTTTCAAATCATGACCGATATGAAAACTTATAAAGGCGACTTCCCGGGTGTTGCAGCAACAGAAGAGCTGGGGGATTATAAGGAGATTATTCTTGATCCCAATCCATTTATTTTTGATAGCGCTGTGCTCTAAAAACTTGTTTTAGCTGTTCCCAATAAAGCTGGGCTAGCACGCATTCAATTTTCCTATCTTTGAAAACTTATAACTGATCTACGTTTTACATGAAAAAAAGAGTTCTTATTACCGGTGCTGCTGGATTTTTAGGTTCGCACCTTTGCGATCGTTTTATAAAAGAAGGCTACCGAGTTGTAGCGATGGATAACCTGATCACTGGCGATCTTAAAAATATCGAACACCTTTTCCCTCATGAAGATTTTGAGTTCTACAACCACGATGTCTCTAATTATGTACACGTAGCTGGAGATCTAGATTATATTTTACACTTTGCTAGCCCAGCAAGTCCCATAGACTATTTAAAGATTCCTATCCAAACCTTAAAAGTAGGTTCTCTAGGAACGCATAACCTTTTAGGTCTGGCAAAAGCAAAAAATGCGAGGCTACTTATCGCTTCTACTAGTGAGATTTACGGTGATCCTTTGGTACATCCTCAAGATGAAAGTTATTATGGTAATGTAAATACGATAGGGCCGCGTGGCGTTTATGACGAGGCAAAACGATTTCAAGAATCCTTGACAATGGCTTACCACAGGTTTCATGGATTAGAAACCCGTATCGTACGTATTTTTAATACCTATGGGCCGAGAATGCGACTCAATGATGGTCGTGTGATTCCTGCTTTTATGGGGCAAGCACTGCGAGGAGAAGACATCACTGTTTTCGGTGATGGATCGCAAACAAGGTCTTTCTGTTATGTGGACGATCAAGTAGAAGGAATTTATAGATTACTGCTTAGTGATTATTCAGACCCTGTAAACATAGGGAACCCTAACGAAATCACCATAGGAGATTTTGCTGAAGAAATTATTGCACTTACAGGAACCGACCAAAAAGTAGTCTATAGAGATCTTCCACAAGACGATCCATTGAAAAGACGTCCAGATATTTCACTTGCTAAAAAAATCCTCGATTGGGAACCTAAAGTGGGTCGTGAAGAAGGAATGAAATTAACTTATGACTATTTCAAATCACTATCTCCAGAAGATTTAAACAAACGTGACCACAAAGACTTTACAAAACATATCCGCAGATAGTATCGCCTATCGCAATGGCCGTTTTTCTGGTTTTATAAGACCCCTTTCCTATGTAGTGGATTTGAGTCTTATCATTCTTGCTGCGTCTTATTTTTTCAAAGAAAGTTTTGACTTACTTACCTATAGTATTTTTATAGGTATTTGCTGGGTGATTGTCTCCATGCAGCTGGATTTTTATAGAATACGTAGGAATACAAAATTCACCACTTTACTGTCACGCCTGGCTAAGCAGTCTGTATTTTTTGCATTTGTAGTATTTGCTTTTTTTGGGTATTACTATGAGCTCAACAGAGAATCTACCTTTATATTTAATTACATAGGAGCTACTATTACTGGTGTTTCATTTGTGAAAATATCCTTGTTTTTTATACTTAAAAACTACCGCAGCGCGTTGGGTGGAAACTATAGAAATGTAGTGATTTTAGGTAAAAACAAAGATACCCAACAGCTTCTTGATTTTTTCAAAACACATACAGACCTGGGCTACCGTTCTAAAAAATTAATTGATGTCACTGCAAGTTCCTTTTCTCTGCCTGCGTTTAAGAAATGGGTGATTCAAGAGAAAATAGATGAAATTTTTTGCTCTGTCACCGAATTGAATAATGAGCAGCTCATAGCGCTTACCGATTTTGCAGATAATAACCTGAGGACACTTAAATTCATTCCTAATACAGCAACAGTGCTCTCTAAGCATTTACAATATGATTATTACGGTTTAACACCTGTGCTGTCTTTAAGAGAGATCCCGCTGGATGATATCGCTCATAAATTTGCAAAAAGAACCTTTGATATTCTGTTCTCCTTGTTAGTGATTACTTGCGTGATGTCTTGGCTCACTCCTTTAATTGCTATTATCATCAAGATGGAATCTAAAGGTCCTGTTTTCTTTAAACAATCTCGCAACGGTTTGGATTACAAGGAGTTCACTTGTTTTAAGTTTCGTTCTATGGTTCCTAATACTACCGCACACTTACATCAGGTAAAACGGGGTGACCTTAGAATTACTAAGATAGGTCGGTTTTTACGCAAGACGAGTGTTGATGAATTACCGCAATTTTTCAATGTTCTTTTAGGAGACATGAGTGTGGTAGGACCGCGACCACATATGGTAAGTCACACCCATATGTATGCCGAGCGGATTGATAAATTTATGGTACGTCACTTTGTAAAACCTGGCATTACAGGACTTGCTCAAGTAAGTGGTTACCGAGGCGAAGTAGAAACAGAAGAAGATATCAAAGGACGTGTACGCAATGATATTTATTACATCGAGAATTGGAACATCGCTTTAGACCTAAAAATCATTTTTAAAACCATTGGCAATGTGTTTCAGGGTGAAGAAAAAGCTTATTAAATGAGTCTGGTTTCTATCATAACGCCTACGTTTAATAGCCTTACAACGATAAAAGAATCCTTGGACAGTATTCTAGCACAAACGCATCGGCCGTTAGAAATCATTGTTGTAGATGATGGTAGTGCTGATGGTAGTTACGCTTTCGCGAAAGCTTATGCTGCAAAAAACACCTCTTCAGAACTAACTTTTATCAACTTAAAAAACACTTCAAATTCTGGGGCTGGAATCACTCGCAATAAAGGAATAGAAGCCGCAACCGGCACCTATATAGCTTTCTTAGATGCAGACGATTTATGGAAACCTCATAAACTAGAAGTACAGCTTCATGCGATGAAAAAGCAGAAGGCTACTTTTTGTTATGGCGCTTATGAAATTTTTAAATCATCTCCAGATCAGCCAGAATTTATTCATCAAGTATTTGAAAAGCTGACTTTTGAGAGACTCTTAAAAGCCAATTATTTAGGCAATCTTACTGGGATTTACAACGCAAAAAAACTAGGAAAATTCTACATGCCAGCATTGCGTAAAAGACAAGATTGGGCCATGTGGCTGGATGTGATTCAAAAAGCAGAATTTGCCATAGGAATTCAAAAACCTATAGCTAGTTACCATAAAGGTGACGGTTTATCTTCTAATAAGTTAGATCTTATCAAATACAACTATGCCGTTTACAGAACACATTTAGGATATTCTACCTTAAAAAGTAGCTGGATGATGCTGCAGTTTTTTTATGAGCAGTTTTTTGTGAAAAGTAAATTACTATCTAAAGTGAAATAGTTCTATTGAAAAAGAACAGGTAAGTTGCTGTTTTCCATCTTAACAATATAGAAAGGTTGCTTGACTATGGTAAATGCACCTCCACCAAAACGGATATAATTTACGTCTACAATAATATTAGAGACATCTTGAAAAATACCAACTTCTAAACCATAAGCGCTAGAAGGTCTTACTTCGTCAAAAACAGCAATAACTGTATACGTGCTGAAATCAATAGTTGTTTCCGTAAACGAGTCAGAAACGTTGTTTTCAGAATCCATAGAAGTGATTAAATTACTCCAAGTAGTATCGTCTGTTATTACAAGGTTTTGCTTGGGAATTCCTTCTCCGCCATTAAGATTATTTTCCGAGATTAATGTATATGATACTGAAGTAGAATCATCGTCATTATTACATGCTATAAATATTATGGAGACTAGAAGAAATAATAGGGGGTTTTTCATGATTAAGATTCTTTTATTTAAGATACTTATTTAGTGAAAAAGTTGCGTTTAATAAGTGCTTTTCTAATGTGCTAAAACAATACTATTCCACTTAGCACTAAACCTCACTGATAAACTGCTTCAATTTCCCTCGTTTACTGCGATCAAGAACCTTGTGTCTCGAATAAATAACAGATAGACCAGGCTCAAGATACTCATCCATAGAGTTTTGAATCTTCTTTTTCAGAGCATCCTCCATATCACTTTTACTCACATATTGAATTTCAAAAGAAGCCGGTTCTTTTTGAATGACTATAAATTCTAGAATATCTAGGTCTTCTTTGATAATGGCTTTAGTCACGTAATAAAAAGTCAATCCTGGAACTACTTTACCACTTGGTAATAAAGCGACATCACTCGTGCGTCCTTGCAGGTCTTTTAAAACTCGTGTTCCGTTATGTAGGGTTTCTAGACTACCCAGATCCCCAATTTCATAACGTATCATAGGATGTGCTTTGTTGTAAAGATCGGTGACTAGAATGCTGCCTAGTTCTCCATCAGGAACTTGCCTGTTTTCTTCATCAACTACTTCTACATAAAGATTCTGTTGGTTGATTTCAAAATCCCCTTTTGCATTTTGCATGGCAATCAATCCTACTTCGCTTGCTCCATATTCATTTATTATTGGAATTCCTAGCCATTCTTCTAAAAGCAATCGGTCGTCCGGGAAAAGCATTTCGCTGGTAACGATTCCTATTTTAAGTGATGGACAAATACTTTTGAGAACCACACTTTTACTTTGACAGTATTTTGCCAGTAAAACAATACTGCTGGTATAACCATTGATGTATTCAAAGTCATTTTTTGCGAACTGATGGACAAAGCCTTCCAAGACGTCATCATTCATATTGAAAATAGGAAAGCGTTTGCGATAACTCACAAAATCTTTAACAAGCTCTATATACCTTCCTTTTCCGCTTAGTGGAATGCCATAAAAACGTGCTTGTAATGAAGTGTTTAAATCAACTCCATGTTGCTTATAGGCTTTATGAAAAGCTGCCCACGTCATCGCATGTGCATATTTATCTTTAGCATATGTAAAAGGCTGACCGCTGGAACCGCTAGTTTTCCCTTTGAAGATATTTTTTGTGGTAAAGCCTTTACTCAATCGCTTGTGCAAGGCTTGCTGTAAGTTTTGTTTGGTTAAAACAGGTAATTCTTCCCAAGAAACTGTTTTATCAGTTACAAGGCTATTGTAAAAATGATTGTTGGTGAAGTGGTGTTTTACTATAGCTTGTTTGCGGTTTTCTATATCGCCTGAATCTGATATATCAAAAGCAGTACGCGCTTTGTCGATCTCAAAACCTTGCAGCTTTAATATGGTGTCGAAGAGTTTTACAGGCACTTATTATAGTTTTTTGAATCTTTTATTTGAATCTCGCGCTCCCTGATGAATAAAAATTATTTCTATACAATCGGTATTTTTGACTTCATAAATGACTCTATAATTACCAGCAGCTAATTCTCTAAGAGTAAAATTGTTGTTTTCAGTTGCCATTTTGCCTAGATTAGGTTCATTTCTAAGGGTCCACATCCCTTTTTGAATTTTATCAACTTTGCCATCGGCATAACAAAAAGAATCTATTGCAATAAAAATCATATATAGACTTTAAATCTTCCTTTGCTGTATAAGTCCAAACTATTGAGACCAAGACTTTATAATTTTCTGCATTTCTTCATGAGGGTGAACCTATATATTTCTGGCTTGCTCCCGAGATTTTTCTATTTTTTCAATCAAAAACAGACCTTCTAGAAAATCGTCCATTTCAAATTCTTTGGGTGAATTTTTTAAACTTTCTAATATTTTCTCTTTCGTCAACGTCATTCTTATTTTCATACAAGTTACAAAATTAAATGATTAGAATTTTACGACTATCATATAACTATTGAATAAAGTATGGTACTTCTTTGCTATTCAATTTGACAAAAACTTATTTTTGTGTTTTATAAACACAACCTATGAATGTTCTCCTTTTAGGAAGCGGTGGCCGCGAGCACGCTTTTGCACACTCGATCATTAAAAGTCCTCTTCTTACCAACTTATTTGTCGCTCCAGGAAACGCTGGAACTCAGAAAATTGCAACAAATGTAGATCTAGGAATTACCGACTTTCCTGCTATCAAAGCCTTTGTTCTTGAGAGAGGGATTTCTATGGTTATCGTAGGTCCAGAAGCGCCTCTTGTAGAAGGTATTTACGATTATTTCCAGACAGAAGAGTTACAACATATCAATGTTATAGGCCCCTCTAAACAAGCTGCGGTTCTAGAAGGTTCTAAAGAATTTGCAAAGGAATTTATGCAGCGCAACAATATTCCTACAGCAGCTTATCAGAGTTTTACAAAAGAGACCTTAAAAGAAGGAATGGCTTTTATAGACCGTCTGAAACCACCATATGTACTTAAAGCAGATGGACTTGCTGGCGGTAAAGGAGTACTTATCATCCCGCAAGCTGAGGAAGCAAAAGAATCTCTTGAGGAAATGCTGGTAAGCGGGAAATTTGGTGCTGCGTCTCATAAAGTAGTCATAGAAGAATTTCTTGATGGCATTGAGATGAGTGTTTTTGTCATGACTGATGGTGTCTCCTATAAAGTGATGCCTACTGCAAAGGATTACAAACGCATAGGTGAAGGAGACACAGGACTAAATACTGGTGGTATGGGCGCTGTCTCTCCAGTTCCTTTTGCAGACGATACGTTGATGCAAAAAATAGAAGATCTGGTGATAAAACCTACTATTGAAGGTTTTGCAAAAGAAGGTATCGTTTATAAAGGTTTTGTATTCATCGGTTTGATGATTGTGAATGGAGCACCTGAAGTCATCGAGTATAATGTAAGAATGGGCGATCCAGAGACCGAAGTAGTCTTGCCTCGTATTTCAAGTGATTTGCTGGCTCATTTGCACGCTTTCGCGAAAGCGGAACTACACAAAGAAAAGCTCACTATAGATTCCAGAAGTGCGACCACTGTTATGTGTGTAGCAGGCGGCTATCCAGAAGCCTATGACAAAGGAATGGAAATCTCTGGGTTGAAAAATGTAGAAGACAGCATCGTTTTTCATGCAGGTACGACTCTAAAAGAAGGGAAAATAGTAACTAACGGTGGACGTGTTATGGCGGTAACTAGCTACGGAAACGATTTCAAACAGGCACTAAAAAAATCCTACCAAAATGTAGAGAAACTACATTTTGATAAGATGTATTATCGTAAGGATATAGGTTTTGACCTATAAAAAGTAATTGATTATCCTAAGAAAGAGTGACCAGTTTGAGTTTTGTCCTCATCCTTATCGTACTTTTTAAGTTGTAACATCCAGTAAACAACAGCAGCTATTAGGATAAGAATTGCGATCCATGATACGGCGTTTGCTGCAAACCAACTTTCACTCTCTAGTTCTCTTAGAGCATCAAAAGGAATTAAAATAAGTTCAAATAAGCTTACTATTGCGTCTAATAAAGTTTCCATTTCTGTAAATTGCTTGTTGCGACTGCAAAAATAGTCAAAAATCTCTATGCTTACCAGCTTTTTTAAGACGAGTAAACCCCTTCATTTCATCATCACTTTTTTGATGGTGGGGTTCCTGCTTGGATATTTTGTAGTTCATGATCCTTATTTAGGTTGGCGTTTGATATGGATTCCTTTTGTTGCTGTAGGTTCTATAGCTCTATTCCAATTGACCACTCTTAAAAATAACCTCACTCAAAACAACTCCTATTCTTTATGGATTCATAGTTGTTTGCTTGTAATAGGGGCTTTATATTCGACTAGTGTGGAAGCTTTTACTGCTTATCTGTTTTTTCTTCTCGCATTGAGAAGGTTGCTCAGTATGCGCACTGGCCGTGGACTGGTTAAAAAAATATTTGATGCCTCTTTTTGGATAGCCATCGCTGCGATATGTTATTCGTGGAGTTCGTTACTCTTCCTAATCATATTTATAAGTATAATTCTTTATGCTTTTAATAATATGAAATACTGGACGGTTCCTTTTATTGCCGCTAGTTGTGTAGCCTTGCTCACTTTTACTTATGACCAATTTATAGGAACTGATTACTTGCTTCAAATGTTTGAAAGGTTTGATTATAATTTTGATTACTTGACCAATAAATGGTCACTATCTACTATCGTTTCTTTAATTTTAGGAGGAGCAGGCTTTCTTTTTTCCATGGCAATCTTACTCGGTTTTCCCAACATCTCATTAAGTGCACGATCTCGATTTTCTATATTAGGATTTGCCGGGGTTTGTGGATCTGTATTTTTAGTGATAGATAGTATCGCGCTATTTTTGCTGCCCGTGATAGCTATATTTATTGCTAGATTTATACAAGAAACGGAGGATAAGGTCATTAAAGAAACACTCCTATGGGTTCCATTTATCGGTATGCTGATTCTCTTTTTTCTCAGATTCTAGAGCGCTTGTAAATCTTTATATTTGCATTATAAAATTATAATTATGTTTTCGAATAAAGCCAATAAAATTTTCCAAACTGTTATCGATAAATACCATGTTGTAAATACGGTAGATCAGAGTTTTGAAAACCCTTACGACCGCAATACACATCTTATAGAGCATTTACTGTATCGCAAATGCTGGATTGATACCGTTCAATGGCATTATGAAGACATTATTAGAGACCCGCAAATTGATCCTGTTGCCGCACTGACTCTTAAAAGAAAAATCGACGCGAGCAATCAAGATCGCACCGATATGGTAGAATATATAGATGGTTACTTTCTAGACCAATACATCGATGTGAAAATTAAAGATGCTGCTACTATCAATACAGAAAGTCCTGCATGGGCAGTAGACCGCATGTCTATTCTAGCATTGAAAATATACCATATGAATGAAGAAGCAACTCGTACAGATGCTTCCTCAGAACATATCAACACTTGTCAAAAGAAACTGGACATTCTTCTAGAGCAACGCATTGATTTATCCACTGCGCTTGATCAATTGTTAGAAGATATCTCTAAAGGAAACAAGTACATGAAAGTGTATAAGCAGATGAAAATGTACAATGACGACGAACTTAATCCAGTACTCAGAGCTTTAAAATAATTCATGCCGCTACCTCAACGCATACTCATCATTAGACTAAGCGCTATGGGCGATGTGGCGATGTGCGTTCCTGTTTTACTAGCTTTAAAAAGAGATTACCCAAGTGTAGAGATCGTTGCGCTTTCGCGAAAGCGATTCCGTTCCATCCTCGAGCATATTCCAGACATCACTTTTATAGAAGCAGATGTCGATGGAATCCATAAAGGAATTTCTGGTCTTTATAAACTTTCTAGAAAAATAAAAGCACTAGAAATCCATGCTGTAGCTGATTTTCACAATGTACTGCGCAGTAAGATCTTACGTGCTTTTCTTAAAGGAATTCCCAAAGCCAAAATCGACAAAGGGCGCGCTGATAAAAAGAAACTGATCAACGACCCTGACTTCTTCCAGCCCTTAAAACACAGTACAGAACGCTATGCAGATGTGCTCAGGGATTTGGGTTTTAATATTAAATTAAAAGGAACCGAGTTTTTACCTAAACAGAGCCTTTTACCTCAAATTCAGGAGCAAATAAGCCTTAATTCTTCCAAATGGATAGGTTTTGCCCCTTTTGCTGCACACCAGAATAAAGCCATTACACTACAAAAGGCTAAAGAGATGGTCAAGGAAATAGCACAAAACGATCAAGCTAGTATCTTACTTTTAGGTGGTGGGAAAAAAGAAACAGAACAATTAAAAGACATCGCAAATTCTTGTAAAAATGTGATCAACCTCGCTGGTACCACAAATTTTAAAAACGAACTAGCCGTTATCTCTAATCTAGACGCGATGATTGCTATGGACAGTGGTAACGGCCACCTTGCAGCTCTATATGGTGTTCCTGTCATTACTTTATGGGGAAACACACATCCTTATGCAGGTTTTGCACCTTATGCACAACCACAGGAAAACCAACTCACGGCAAATCGCGAGCAATTTCCATTGATTCCAACTTCTGTTTTTGGGAATAAAATGGTAACCGGCTATGAAGATGTGACTGATACTATTAAGATAAAAGCTGTTATAGAACGGTTGAAGGAAGTTTTGGAATAAAGACTATAACAGAAAGGATATACTTAGTTATATTACTTTTCTTTCCTTCATTAAGTTTTGCAAGAGGTAATGAAATTGTACCTTTTTTAGGTGTTGAATTATTTATTCTTACTGTTTTCGTTGTACTACTGCTGCAATTAAAAATTAACCTAAAGGGAAAACTATTTCTTGTTTTAATATTTATTTTAGCAACCGCATAGGTACTTCTAATTGTGTCTAACTTTGCTTATTCAAAAAATATGATTTGGATAAATACAGTGTCAATTGGATTACCGGCTTTAGCAACGTTTTTATGCTATCTAGTGGTTAGATTAAAATTCAAAGATAAATAGTAGCAAGAACATTCTAAGCAATTCCACTCTGCACCAGAATGACATTTTAATGTGTTTTCAATTCTATAATCTACCCGCCATATAGCTTTGCCCTTCAGACAAAGGCGCTGCATTGAACTTGCCGAAGTGGAAAACAAGTTGCTCAGCTTTGCTAAGAATTAAAAGTGTTTGAGGCGATGATAGATTCTTCTAAATACTGGTATTCAGCCTCTTTAATTCTTCTATAAAATGATCTCGATCTTGAATAATAAATCGATAATCCTTATCAATAGTGGTTAAAGTAATTTCATTGTTTAGGAGGTTGAATACTCGATTTTTGATCTTAAAATCTGAAATGTATTGAATATTGATACGTGTTTCTCCTGTTTGGATGTTTACTTTATGAGATTTGAAAATGACACTTTTATCAGTTAAAGCAATTTTTCCTCCTACGCCTTCTTTACCTTTATAAAGATTAGCTCCAAATTCTTTAATTAGCGTCTCATTTTCAGGAATACTTATGCTAACTTTCTTAAAAGAATACCTAGCAAATAAAACCAATACCGTAGCAAATAATGGTCCCGCAATTAATACGAAAGCTATGAAGTTGACTGCAAATAGCTTAAGTGAAACCTCATCAGTGACTCCCATAAATAGGGTCATTATTATCCACATTGGAACTCCAAATCCAACTGCCATTATCCAAAATTCCTTACTAAACATCTTTATCATAAAGCCAATATAATTAACAATTTATATTTTTCCAAAACTATACTCCCGCTCCACTTTATAAATTTCCCAATGGTACCACTCCTATACGTTTTCTCTACCTAGCTTTTGTGCGGTTTGATGATCAAGTTGCGTTATCCGTTTGGAGATAGCTTCTTATGATTTCTGGTAAGAAAAACTAATTCCTACTTCGTTTCTGGCAGCATCGTGATCTATATAGCCTTCTTGTTGAATAGCAAGTGTTTCCATGAGTTGCGCCATTCCATTACAATCCGGGTCCTTGTTTTTTTTGTGGTAGTGCATATGACTATATAACAACATCTTCGACCAGCTCAGACTGACAACTAGATGAATTTGAATATACCTGTTGACCATTGATCATGAGATTTGTCAAGATGGAAAATTGGTTGTCAAAAAAATGTGTTATTTAAACCATAATATCTAACAACCAATTTGTTGAGCGTCCAGTTATCATCTCTAAATTTAATACAAATACCTTATCGATTAAGCTAATAGTAACTTATCGCACCACCTCTATCCATTGCCCTTTATTCCTAACTATATAATCGGCATCATACATGGCTTCACATTGTATGCCTGGTAGGTAGTAGGTGCCTAAATAACTGGCATTGATAGTTGTTTTAAAGGTGATTGTTTCCTTAGGTTTTAAATCAAAATAATAATTCACACGATCGTCTCTAATGTCAGTGTACTCTATACTGTTGTTCGTTTCTTTTGCACCGTAGTCTGTAAATCGCGTATTAACTATTTCCCAACCTGATGGCAAGATTTGTGTCAGTGCCACATCTTCTATTCTAGAACCAGTCGTATTGGTAATCGTTGTGATAGCAGTGATCTCAGTTCCTTGATTTATTTTACTCACGTTTACGGCGTTTCCATCTTTATCAACATAACTAACTGTCGCACTCAGCTTACTTTGAGCAGCTTTTTCATTTCCTACTGGTAATTTACCGGTCAGGGCATTGGTAATGAAAATCGTATTGTCGCCCTTATTTTTTACAGTAACTGTGGTTGAGTTTTCGTCAATACCTAAATCGCGATTTGCGATGCTTTTAGTACTAGAAATGCTATTTGTTTTACCTTTAAAAGTATAATCCACATTCACTCCTTTGCCACCTACGTGATTTACATATTTACTGATAGCAATAAAGCTGTAAGCCAATGCCTGGGTGTTGTAATAACGATCAGAATCTAGATTTCTAGCCATTTCTTCCATGAGCTGTCTCGCAGGCTCCTCTTTTTTCATGATCGTGTAGGTTTCTAGTGCCATGGCACGATTACGTTGTGGAGAACCATAAGTTCTGTAATCATATCTACTCGGCTGGAAATCTATATTGCTCTTCTTTAATAGCTCTTCAGCTGCCTTGCTCTGACCTACTAATGCATAGGATGCAGCTAGTCTTAACTTGCTATCATTAGAAAGGTTTGCGCTTTCGCGTAAGCGGTTCATAGAAGATAAATCTGGTGCTCCTGCAACAGCTAGTGTATACAATCTATAAGCTTGAAGCAAGTCATTATGATCGTTGTATCTCCATTGTTTTGCCACTCTTTTTTGATAAGCAATCCAGTTGGATTTAAACGAGATAGGAACTGTATATCCTGCTTTTTCTGCCTCAATCATAAAATGACCCGCATAAGTGGTACCCCAATCGTTAACGCTACCGCTGCCTGGCCAATAAGAAAAACCACCGTTAGCTTTTTGATAATAGCCCAGTTTATTGATCGCCTGTTTAACGTTATAACTGATTTCCTTTTGCTGATTTCCAGTCAGATCCACTACATTAGAAAGATGTAATTGTGGAAAGGCCGCACTAGTAGTTTGCTCCACACAACCATGCGGATAACGAATCAAGTAATTCAACCTGCGGCCAGGATCCATCGCCGGCAAACTAGAAAAAGTTAGTGTAGAGGCATTGCTTCCCTTAGTTCCAAAAGGCTGGATAGGAACCGTTGCGGTTTCTCCCGGCTTTAACATCGCTTTTTCTGAAATTGTACTGTACGGATTGGGGTTCACCACGTCAATTTCTGTCTCATAAGCGGCGGTTTCTCCGTTCCCTTTTGCAGACAGTTTCAACTTAGCAATTCCAGTGGCGTTCTTCACTTTTACATCAAAATAAGCGATTTGATCGCCAGTCTCCGTAAACTTTAATTGCTGTGTATTCCCATTTAATAATTCAAAGAATGGCGAGTTTTCTAATGTCACTTTTACATCTTTTACCTTATCGTCCATCGCAAAAACGGTTACTGGTAATTTTACTGTTTCTCCAGGGGAAAGCTTTCGAGGAAGTGATGCGAGCATCATTAATGGCTTTTTTACTGGAGTCGCAATTTCGGCACTGCCGTAGGCTTCTTTGCGGTCATTTCCAGCTACCACCATCGTGCGTACCGAACCTACATATGGAGGAATATCAATTGTATGTGTTTTCTTCTCGCCTGGCTTCAATGTAAAAGGTCCTAGGTGAATGACCATAGGTTCGAATCGGTTGGCTTTTTTAGCTTTAGAAGCTGCTGCCGTTCCATCTCCACCTATGGCAAAAGCCGCATCTATTCGACCGCCATAAGCACCGATCACATCATCAAAAATATCCCAAGTCTTCACACCCAATGCCTCACGAGCAAAGAAAGTATCCCAAGCGTCTGGTGTTTTAAAGTTGGTCAGATCTAGTAATCCTTCATCCACAACCGCAAGGGTATAGGTCATGGCTTTGTTGTTTTTCTCACTCACGGTAACCTTAGCACTACTTTTAGGAGCGAGTTCTTTAGGCATCTTTATTTCTGGCTCTAAGTGAGTTGCGGCATTCTCTACCAGCAATGGAATCACGCCGTACATTCTCAAAGGAAGATCATTTGCCGTTTGGGCATGCGGTTGTAAATAAGTAATATGAACATAGACGTTAGGAACATACGGGTCATGGAGCGGTATGTTGACTTGTGTTTGCTTATCCTTCGTTTCTGCCCATTGTGCGTCTAGGACTTCCGTTCCATTTTCTACGGTAATCAATGCACGACCACCCGCTGATGATGGAAACGTAATTTTTGCGTTCTCTCCTACTTTATACGTTTTTTTATCTGCGTTAAAAATAAGCATGGAAGCCATTTCTGGGTCTACTTTACGACTTTTTCCAGCCCAACCTGGCCAGTCCACATAAATGATTTTTCCAGTAGAGTGTCCAGAAACAGGGTCATAAACACGTACTAAGTACCTTCCCCATTCTGGGTATTTCAGTTGAAATTTAAAGCTTCCTTTACCGCTAGAATTGGTATTAATCGTGTTGCTGTACACTTCCTGTCTGTATTCACTTGCTTCATATCTAGAAAGGCTTCCAGACTGGCTTTGCCACCACCATCTCCAGTTGACTTTATATACTTTTACTTCCAGATTTTTGGTCGCTTTAGGAGCACCGCTTTGATCTAAAGTAACTACATCAAAATTATGGTCGGTATCTGTCAGTAACATCCCTCTTTGCTTGTCTCCCAAAGGCACATCCATTCCTACATAAGTATCATAAGGCGAATAGGTTTTGGTAGTCACATTAGTACTAAAATCTCCTCCGTTTTCATACACTTTAGTCAGGAAACTAGCCTTTAACATTCCAGGTGCTTGAGAATCCATGTGAGGTTCAAAATTAAAACTAGCGTCTCCGTTTTGATCTAAGGTTCCATCAAATACCTCAGATTCTTGTAAATCAAAATATCGAGACGGATCATCAAAAACATAAGTGTCGTATTTCTTGAATTGAGTAGTTGTAGCGTAATATTTTGCGGTAACATTTGCTTTAAGGCTTTTTGCAATCGCGCCATGCAGCCACATCGCTTTTAGAGAACCGTTGACATTCTTCCCAGATTTGATAATCTCTTCATCAAAATCCAGCTGTACCTTTAGGCGGTTGGGTTTGATGGTTTCTATCTTGAGCGTTTTATTAAAAGTTACACCACCTACTTCTACTTTTGCGTTCCAGTTTCCTGTCGGTGCATTATCATCTGTTGTCAGATCAAATTGATAGAAATTGTTCAATCCGTTTTTCTGAACTTCAGCATGTGTGATTTTACCATTTGGGTCTCTTAATTCTAGTTGGATAGGGTGACCATTAGGTAATTTATTGTCGGTATCATTGAGCATAAAGGTGAGGTAGATGTGATCTCCTGGACGCCATACCCCCCGCTCTCCATAAATATATCCTTTAATTCCTTTTTGGAGTCGCTTTCCAGAGGTATCAAACTTACTTACCGATAGTGCATTACCATCATCCAGCTTTACATAACCATGCTCGTTGTTATAAGTAACCTTTGCAAAAAAGGCTGGTTTGTCTGGACGTATGTCTAACAATCCTTCCGTATTAGTACGACCACTGCTAATTTCTTGCTGTTGGAAATTGAACAACTTTACTAAAGCGCCACCTAAAGGCCTTGTGGAAATGATATCATTTACCGCGATCAAATAGCCGTTGTTCTCTCCTCTTTTTACCGTAATTCCGAGATCGCTGGAAAGAACGTTGGTACTTACTGACTTGTTTGTATAAAAAGAATGCGAACACGGATCTTCACGATCTCTCCAATTGTAATCGTAATAGTCGTACTCATCATCATAATAATAGTTCTGAGCGCTATCCCAATTGCTAGCTTCCAAAGAATCGTCATAGTCCACTTCTTCTATCTCTGGCTGATTATCGGCTGTATACTCACATTTAAAAGCACTATAAGCGAGCTTGTATTTAAACTCCACTCTGTAAATAGCGCCAGGATCTGAAGAGATGACTTCATTAAGATCTACCGAATAGGTATTCCATTTATTCACGTCATTTCCGGTTGCTTTAATATCAATCACTTTGCGAGCGACTGGTCTTCCTACATTACGCAGGTTTTCTAAAGAGCCCAGATTGTTATTTTGTAAAAACTGCAACACATTATTATTAAAAACTTTGTACACCCAAACATCCACCGCATTTAAATTCACTGCTTTAAAATTGATCTTTGAATTTTGTGAGGAAGGAAGAATGCTACCAGAACGCACCAACTTTACTTCTGGGTTGACCTGCTCAAAAGCGATAAAACTTGAAAATCCGTTTTTTAATTTATAGCCGTCAGCACTTTTTATTCCTGTAAAAACTTCTACTTTTTTAGAACCCGTAACTGACTTAGAAGTAAATACTTTCAGTTCGTTTCCTTTACGCTCAAATTTCATTTTATCCACGCCTTCTATTTGAATCATCCCATCAAGGTTCTGACTTTTATCTAGCGGGTCAGAAAAATTGATCAAAATATATGCTGTGTCTCCATTAACCAACTCTATATCAGTTACTGAAAAGCTGTTTTTTCCAGGAAGTGTAATGGTATTTGCTCCTTGATCATTTACACCTATACTGCTACCGTCCCACGAAATTTCCAATTGTTCGTCTTCAATCGGTCTTTTAATACTATCTATCTTAAACTCAAAAAACTTACCTAGTGCATTTGTATTAGGAAACTTGACCTTTAGATTCTTTCCGTTTAATTTTGCTACAACCAATTTTTTTGCGTTCTCCAATTCCATAATATCACTGGCTCGTATCCTTCCATTGATATATTGATAATCACTTTCATAACTTCCTATTGGATCGGTACTTACGATAAAGTCCTGAGCAATCGTTTTAAAGTTAAAAGTGAATTCCTTTAAGTCTTTTGCTACCTCTTTTACTTTTCCCAACTGGAATTTCACCTGATATTCTGTGTCCTGCTTCAAAGGTTTTTCTGAGAAAAAAGAAATGGTCTGTGCATCTTGAACGGTTAATTTTCCTGAAGCACTAGGATCTAATTTTATCCAACTGGCATCCAGCTCTTTTCCAGCTACCCAGCCTTCCACTGGTTCTATAAGTTTGATTAGAATAGGTTCTCTAGTAGAGATCACATGATCAGAAACCTGACTGACGTGTTCTCTAAATTTGAAAAGTTCATTTTGTTGTTCTTGGAGCTTTTCTTTGTCGGTTTTGTTGGTACAAGAAACCAAAACAAATAACGAAAACAGAAATAAAATAGATTTGTTCATCAAAATCGAGTAAAATTTGGTGGTTAATTGGAAATTTCCTTAAAATTATAGAAACTTATTGAAGTTTAGGGAGGTAACGTAAAGGAATTTTGATTTATTTTAGGATGTATATGTTTTTATCTCGCTTTCGCGAAAGCCTAACACGTATAAGGAGTTGAAAATAGTTTTATATCAAAACCAGATTTAAAGCTTTTAAACGTCAAAAGGGGCAGAATTAATTCTGCCCCTTTTGATGCTGATTGGTGTGTTATTTCTCACATTGCTTTTTTACGTCGGTTGCTCCTTTTTCCCCCCAGCTAGGATCAAAACCTGTGGGGATTTCTTTTTCAAATAGTTCAATAGCTTTGTCGATCTGGCCGCAATAAGGGGCGATGTCTTTACCGAAGAATTTTGCACTTCCCATCAACCACCTCGCTCTGTTGCTGATGACTCTTGGGTTTTGCGGAGCTAATTGCAACGCTTTTTCATAGATCGCATTTGTAGCACCAGATAATTTCATACCGTAAGTGCGGCTGTCGTACTGAATCCAGCAAGTGTTTAACATGCCTTGTAACACCATGATTTCTGGATTGTTATCTGATAAGAATTCGGCTTCATTGATCAATTCTTGAGCTTTGTTTAAATGAAGTAACGTCTGCTCTTTCGAATTTTGTCCCCAAGAGCCGTTGATGTTGCACAAAGCTGCATAATAAGGTGGTAACCAGTTTTCTTTTTCGGCCTTTGAAATGCGTTCAAATTGTTGTGATGCTGCTTGCAAGTCGCTTGCCATGAGTTCCAGTCCTTTTTGCATGGCTTTTTCATAACCTGTTTGTGCAGGAAGACTTAGTGATATAAAGAGAACCAAAGTGGTGATTATAGTTTTCATAATATATGATTTACTTGATTTATGATACAATGATACTAGTGATCTCGCTTTCGCAAAAGCGGAACAGACCCAACTGTGGAAACCTGTATCTGAGTTGTTATTTTATAAATTATCCAGTTGATTATCGCTACCGCCTATGGTCCAAAAGAAGCCTACGAAAAAGAAACGGTCTGCCGCCTGACCTATCGTACGGCGATCGAACTGGCCCTGAACATCTGGCGTAGTGCTGTATTGATAACCAAATACATTATCTCTACCCAGTACATTAGAAACCGAGAAATAAAGAATTTTTTGTTGATCTATCAAATAAGCCCAGTTAAAATCCAGACTTTGAAAAGAAGTCGTTCTTTCGTTCAAAAATCCAGACTCATTAGTATTTGTAAATGGACGACCGCTAGAATAATTGAAGGTCGCTCCTATTTGTGATTGCAGAGCTTCTATCCAGTATTTTGTTACCAAGCTAAAGTTGTGATCGGTTGCAAAATTAGGGGTCGCCTCCACAGGGAAATTACGGAATTTACGTTCTGTATCCAGATAAGAATAACTTACCCAATAATCCAAGTTCTTGATCGAGCGCTCATCTCTCCAAAATACATCTAGTCCAGCCGCATATCCGTCTCCACCGTTACTCAAATCGCTATCAAATTGAACGCGTGTCGTGTCGTAGGTCAACAACTGGTCGTACTTCTTATAATAAGCCTCTGCTCTAAACATACGGTCGTTCTTTTTAAATAAAAAGTTGGCTATATAATGTTGTGCATTTTCTGGTTTTAAGTCTTGATCATATTGCTGTACATTGTTTTGAGCGATTTGATAAAAATTACCATAAGCCAGTGAAAACTGTGAGCTGTTATTTAAACTAACCGCAGCACTCAACCGAGGCGATACTTTAAATTCTGAACTAGCGCTGTAATAATCGCCTCGCAAACCAGCTTTGAAAGCAAGATCTTTAGAAGCAAAAACCTCAGCTTCTGTAAAGGCACCCGTAATTCCATGGTCGATACCGCTTTTAAAAGTGTCGTTTTCTAGTTGCACATCTTCCTTGTAATTGATCAGAAATTGCTCTACGCCCATATGGAGCTTAAAGTAATTGTTATAGCGTTTTTGAAGTTTGAATTTGGCATGCAACGCGTTTTCTACAGCGTCTATTTTAGTTGTTGCTAGGTTCACATTATTATTATCGTGAGCAAGACTCAAGCCTGTTTCTATATTCCAGCTTTCTGATAAAGAGCCGTTATAATTAAGGTTACCGTAGTAATTTCTATTTCTCAACCCAAAATAAAATCCTTCTTCCACATCTATATCTTCTTGGATAATAGCAAAATCACTGTAAGAATAGGCGCTGTAAGCCTTAAAAAGCCCTTGGTCAAATTCATATCTGTAAACCGCTTCTCCATTGATACTTTGAAAAGGTTTTTCAAATTGGTTATTTTGTGGAATCAACTCATTGTATGGCGCTAGGTTGATGTATTGCGCGTTTACACTTAGACTGTTTTTACCCCATATTTTTGTCTTTCCAATAGTTCCACCTAAGGTCATGATTCCTAATTCTGTTTTTTCTTCTTTAGGGAAATCGTTTGTGTTTAAGAGCAGTACACTAGAAAGTGCATCTCCGTATTCGGCACTGAAACCACCGGTAGAAAATGTAATCCCGTCAAAGAGGAATGGTGAAAACCTTCCTCTAGTTGGGATATTACCCGTTGTGGGAGCAAATGGTCTGAAAACACGACTTCCATCGATAAAGATTTGGGTTTCTTCTGCGCTTCCACCACGCACAAAAAGACGCCCGTCATCTGCGTTTGAGGATGTTCCAGGAAGGGTTTGCAATGCACCAATAAAATCTCCAACTGCACCAGCCGTAGTTACGATATCTAGTGGTTTCAAAACACTAGCTTTAGAACTATCTCCTGCACTAAAACTTCCTGCACTCAGGACTACGGTGTTTAATGCATTCAAGCTTTCGCGAAAGCGTAACTTTAATCCCACCATATCTATTATAAGAGCTTTTAACTTGTATTCTTCATACCCTATGTAACTGGCGATGAGAATTCCGTAAGAAGTTTCTTGTGTAGTAAAAGAAAATTCACCCACTATATCTGTAGTGGTACCGTCATAAGTTCCTTCCAGATAAACATTTACGCCTGTCACTGGTTCATTTTTCTCATCGAGAATCACTCCTGAAACAGTAGTTTGTGCCATCGTGATAGAAGTAATAAAAAGACAGGTAATTGTAAAAAGCGTTTTCATAAGAATTGGTTGATGATACAAACATGAGTTAGATTTCTACTTTTTAAAATTAAGAGTAACTGAGTTGTAGTATTTTAAGTATGGGTTGTTAAATAGCACTTGAAAATAGTATCAAGCACAAAGTATTAGTTGTGAATACTTTGGTTGTCTGTCATTCCGCTGCATGGCGGAATCGCTTCTAACCTATCTCGATTCTTAACTTATCAATTTTCCAACAGAGTAAATAAATTAAAAATCTGATACCATTCATCACCAATGGTTTATCATTTTTTAATCTTTTCAAATTTCAAGTTCAAATTCGTAAATCCTTATCTTAGCAGCAACAAAAAAATCTTATGAAAAAAATTGCTATAATTCTTACCGCTGCGATTGCACTAGCTAGTTGTAACTCTTCTAAAAATGTAGTGGCTAACCAGTCATCTGATTCTGGTACTTACTGGCAACAACATGTCAACTATGATATGGATGTGGATATAGATGTAGATCGTTACCAATACACAGGTCAACAAAAACTGGTGTATACTAACAACTCGCCAGAAACGCTAGATCGAGTTTACTATCATTTATTTTTCAATGCTTTTCAACCAGGAAGTCAAATGGATGTACGTTCCCGTAGTATCGCAGATCCTGATCCGCGTGTAGGGTCTCGTATTGTAGCTTTAAAACCTAATGAAATAGGCTATTTGCATGTGAGCAGTATGAAGCAAGACGGTCAACCTTTATTAACAGACGAACAAGGAACTGTACTCGTAGTAAAGCTTGCAAAAACACTCGCACCAGGACAGTCTACTACTCTAGAACTAGATTTTAACGGTCAGGTTCCTGTACAAATAAGAAGAAGCGGCCGTAATAATGCCGAAGGAGTTGCTCTTTCTATGACACAATGGTATCCTAAAATGGCTGAGTTTGATAAATACGGTTGGAATACAAGCCCGTATATCGCACGCGAATTTCACGGTGTTTGGGGAGATTTTGATGTGGAAGTAACTATTGATAAAGATTATACTATCGGTGGAACTGGTTACCTTCAAAACCCTAAAGAAATAGGTCATGGTTATGACAAAGCAAATTCTGGCCCTGCAAGAAGCGAGGACGGAAAATTAAAATGGCATTTTAAAGCCCCTCAAGTTCATGATTTTGCATTTGGCGCAGACAAAGATTTTATCCACGATATCTACAAAGGAGCAAACGGAGTGGACCTTCACTTCTTCTACAAGGATAACGACGCTATCAAAGAAAACTGGAAACAATTACAACCAGTAACTAATGAGTTCTTAAAGTACTATAACGAGCATATAGGGAAATACCCTTACAAACAATACTCAGTGATTCAAGGTGGTGATGGTGGTATGGAATATGCGATGTGTACCTTAATAACTGGAGAACGCAGTTTTGGTAGTCTTGCGGGAGTTACTGCTCATGAATTTGCACACTCGTGGTTCAACCACATTCTCGCTACTAACGAGTCTAAAGATGAGTGGATGGATGAAGGTTTTACTACCTATATTTCTAACCTAGCTATGAATGAAGTTTTTAAAGAAGGAAAAGAAAATCCAAATGCTGGCTCTTATAGAGGTTATATAAGTCTTGCGATGTCTGGTAAAGAACAACCACAAACCACCCATGCAGACCGTTATGAATACAATGGCGCTTATGGAACCAGTGCTTATTCTAAAGGAGCCGTTTTTATGGCACAACTAGGTTATGTGGTAGGAGATGAAGTACGGGACCAAATTATCAAAGAATATTTCAATACTTGGAAATTCAAACATCCAGATCCTAATGACTTTAAAAGAGTGGCTGAGCGTGTGAGCGGTTTTGACTTGGAATGGTATTTAAGAGACTGGACCATGACAACAAATACGATCGATTATTCTATTGAAAATATGAGTAGCCTAGATGGTAAGGCAGTAATTTCGCTTTCGCGAAAAGGCCTTATGCCTATGCCGCTAGACATAGAAGTAACTATGAATGATGGCAGTACAAAAATGTACTACATACCTCTTGAAGAAATGCGCGGAGAAAAGAAAGTAACTAGGAATGTAACTACGGTGGCAGACTGGGCTTGGGCATATCCCACCTATGAGTTGACTCTTGACACTGTCAATTTAAACAACGTAAAAAGTGTGACCATCGATCCAAAAGAAATGATGGCAGATGTGAATAAGGCTAATAATACGTTTCCAATAGAGGAATAGGTTATAGTAAACTGTCACAGTAGGCAGTAAGCAGATTGATTTCAAACAAGTTTGAAATTTTAGTAGGCAGTAATTCTTTAAATAGAATTACTGCCTACTTCTGTTTTGAGCATAAAACCAAAACCTTTTCCCTAGCCCTAAAGGCTAAGGTTTCTTAGTTTTTATATATACATTTTGATCAACTAAAGTACGCTGAGTTCCTGCACCTTTTAGATTTAGGGAACAGAACCTGTAATCTTCAACGAATTTAATACCTACTGGCTCTGAATACCGCGACTGTACACTGTATTTGAATCGATTTTCTTTGGAAAGATAGGTTTGCAGAACTGATTTAAATTCCATCCAAAAAATACTACCTACTTCCGTTTTGAGCACAGCTCAAAAACGAACCTGCCTACTGCTTACTTATTAAAAGGCTCGAGAGCTCAAAGACTAACAGACTCAAATACTCACAAACGGAAACCCTATCTTTGCACCACAATGAAACTCACTTTAGGAAGAAATAAAAAGCTTAAAAGCAAAAAAGCCACAGACCAGTTGTTCACTGATGGAGCATCTATGAGAAAAGGGCCTTTACGGGTCGTTTATTTTATAGCACCAACTGGCGGCGAGCATCAAATAGGCGTGAGTGTAGGAAAACGTTTTTTTAAAAGTGCCGTAAATCGCAACCGTATTAAAAGATTGCTGCGAGAGTCTTATAGATTGCATCAAGAATTACTACCCGTTTCTGAAAGCGTGCATTTAAAAGCGATGTTTATTTACCAGTCTGGTAAAATGCCTGACTACGATTATATAGAACAGCTTACTAAAAAGTTATTGAAAGAGTTAGCTAAAAAGGTCATTTCTTAAAAATTATAGAAATTAGAATATGAAGTATAGATTTCATTATAAACCATAGATCTACCTGACAAACATTGATGCCATTACAAACACTCGACTAGCCTGTTAGATTTTGGCATATGACAGCGTTTTTTATTTGTTAAGATGCTTGCAAGACAACTTCACTAGTTCCCATCCAGTTGAAAAATTAAACAAGGAATATGGAACTAACTCAAAAAATATCCAATTCTTATTTTCTTTAGAGAAAAGGGTAGTTACCTCCTCAAATTTATTTTAATGACATAGCATGTAACTAAGGTTTTTCCTACATGGGAAATGTCTGATAGGATAAAGGGTGTTTGCGGCCGAGGGAAATCATAGTATTAAATCTAAATCAACAACTCTATATTCTATATCCTATCAACACAACAGTCTATATTCCAACATCCATATTCTTTTTTATTCTCCGCATCCCTCATTCCTTCATCAACCTTGCACACAATCCTTTATTAAAAGTAACGTTATAGCTATATGGTGCTTCTGAGTATTTACCCTATATTTAATGCTGCTTATTTAAGCTAGAAATAAAAAAATGAGTCAAAGAATAAATATAAAAAGACAAATCCTACTTCCTATAGCGGCAGCTGGATTGCTATTTACTACCGCTAGTTTTCAAAATGATTTTTTTGAGATCGCAAAACAGATTGAGATTTTTACAGAAATGTACAAACAGCTCAATATGAATTATGTGGACGATACTAACCCAGCAGAGCTTATGGATAATGCCATAGAAGGAATGCTGGAAGGACTGGATCCCTACACGGTGTACTGGACAGAGCAAGAGGTAGAAAAATCTAAAATCAACCGTCGTGGTTCCTATACCGGCATAGGCGCAAACGTGCGTACTAAAGAAAATGCCATAACGATTATAGAACCCTGGAAAGATTATCCAGCAGATAAGGCTGGCCTTAAAGCTGGTGATGATATCATAGAAATAGACGGAGTCAAAATATCTGATTATAAAGATAATGCTGGAGATTTGTTACAAGGTTCTTCAGGAACAGAGCTAACCATAACCTATACCCGTCAAGGAAAAACAAAAACGACTACTCTTAAAAGAGAGGGTGTTGAGGTAAATGCGGTTCCTTTTTATGAAATGGCAACTCCAGAAATAGGCTACGTAGTTCTTTCTAAATTCAATGAAAAAGCTTCTAAAGAAACCAAGGCTGCCATTAAAGAATTAAGAGAAAAAGGAGCTACCAAAATAATTCTCGACTTACGAGCTAATCCAGGCGGCTTGTTAAGTGAAGCTGTAAATGTGTCTAACTTATTTATCCCAAAAGGAAAACTCATCACCAGTACCCAATCTGTTGTAACTAAGTACAACAGAACTTATCTGACCAAACGCAATGAAGAATTTGAAGGAATGCCAGTGGCGGTTTTGATCAATGGCCGCAGCGCAAGTGCCAGCGAGATAGTAAGTGGTAGTCTGCAGGACTATGACCGCGCTGTCATTGTAGGTGCAAGAAGTTTTGGTAAAGGACTGGTACAACGCCCTAAGCCTTTGTCTTATGGAACCCAAGTGAAGATTACTATTTCTAGATATTACACCCCTAGTGGTCGTTGCATACAAGCCTTAGATTATTGGAACCGAGATGAAAATGGCGACGCCGTGCGTACCAAAAAAGAAAATTACAAAGCTTTTAAAACGGTCAACAGCGGTCGTACAGTTTATGATGGTGGTGGCGTGGAACCCGATATTAAGATAGAGTCTGCTGCATATTCTCCTATCACCACAGCTCTTCTTAAGGAAAATTCCATTTTTGACTACGCCACAGAATATTACTATAAACACCAGTTTACTTCTCTAGATGAGATTCAGTTTTCAGATGCTGACTTTCAAGAATTTGTTTCTTGGATAGAAAAACGTGGGTTCGAATTTGAGACGGTTACAGAGTCCGCTTTTGAGAAAGCGTATCAATCAGCTACTAACGAAGAATTAGATGATGATATCAAAACCTCTTACAACTCCATGATGGAAGTAATTCAGAAAGCTAAAAAGAAGGAAGTCGTAGATAAAAAAGCCGAAATCAAAAGCCTCCTGACTGATGAAATCGTAAAAAGATATTTCTATAAAGAAGGACTTTACAATCACCAGATCAAATACAACCCAGAAATTAGAGCAGCGATTGAAGTGCTCAATGATGAAAATAAATACCAACGTATTTTAAAATAATGACTAGTAAAAAATACATAGCGTTTCTTTTATTTCTTGTAAGCTTTGCAATGAACGGGCAGCTTACAGAAACCCATTCTGTTTACTTTGATCTCGATAAAGACCAATTTCCATTCAGCGAGGGAAAACAACTCAATGCCTTTTTTGATGACTTGATATACAAACCCCTTCTAGACGTAAAAATACTAGGTTACTGTGATGATCAAGGCTCTTATGAGTACAATCTAGACCTTTCTAACAGACGCGTAGAGACCGTTTCTAAATGGTTGCAGGAACATGCCATTACCATAGAACACATTTCTAAAACCATTGAAGGTCGTGGCGAAGTAGCCTTAGAAGATGATGATGACAAATTAACTGTAGAAGATGAACGCGCCCAAAATAGGCGAGTTGATGTTGTTTTTTCACTAAAAGAAACCATTAGCCAGCGACTAGAAATTAAAAAGCTAAATATAAAGGACCTTACAGAAGAGGAGGATGAAGAAATCAAAACCTATGAGAAAAAAGCTGTGAAAGCAGTTCTCCAAAACACAACAAGCACCGCCCTCATTCCTGCCTCTAAAAACTTCAAAACTGTTACAGAAGAAACCATGGTTGAAGTGGTAGAAGAATATCTAGACATACCGACTAAGCTAGACACCATTGTTGATAATTCAACAGAACCTTTTAAGTCATTATTAAATAAAAACCTTAAAAAGGGCCAAATCATCAGACTAGAAAACATTCTCTTTTATAGAGGAAGATCTGTCGTGCTGGAAGAATCTCAACCCCTTTTAGATCGCGTAGCAGAAATCCTTGTAGCTCGTGAAGACATTCATTTTGAAATTCACGGTCATGTGTGTTGCATCAATCCCGTTTATGACGATGCTTACAATAGAGATACCAGAAAATCCAACCTTTCTTACGACAGGGCTAAATCCATTTTTGAAACTCTAAAAAAGCGAGGTGTGAGCTACCGCAGAATGAAATACAAAGGATTTGGTCGTACCAAACCCTTAGGAGGTATCGATAAATTAGACCGTCGTGTAGAACTGTATATTACTAAGATCGATAAAGATTAATTTAAAAACTATGGTTTCTTCTCTATAAGGAAACACCTCATATATATAACTATTACTTTGTTCCTATCTGTCTCCTGTTCTGATTCCAAACAAAAGAAGCCGAAAAGTAATTCTATAGAAAGCCCTAAATCGATCGAAGTTAAAGAGCAATTAAATTTAGAAAAAGATGCTCCTGTTCCTTTGAGGGAATGGGTCACCTACTATAAAAATAAGGACCCTTCTTTTTCTTTACAAAGCTTTGAGTTTGCAAAGCTTTGAGTTTGCAGCAAGGGATACCTTAAAAGTGATTTCTGGAAATGTATACGGTAGTTTTGACTCTGATTTTGATTCCATTTATTCTAAATTCTTAGTTTATCAAAATAATAAAGAGAAGTATATTGATTTTGATAGTTACAACTGGATAGCAAACCAAGAAGGTAATTTGATCTTTTCCCCCGACCAAGAGATCAACCTAGTGGACCTTAAAAATAAAAGCGTCCACCGATTGGCATTTCGTGGTCCTTACCAATGGGTAGAAAATGTATTTTGGCAAAAAGACTCACTTCTCGTGCTTTTAGAAAATAATTATAAGAGGCAACCCGTCATTTCAATGCTCGATCTGAAAAAGAAGACCGTGGTAACATTTACCTATCATCAGCCCTTAAATTTTGATAGTGACTATTTCAAATTAAGATTTAAGAAAATGGGGTATTTTATAGAGTAATTAAGAGGTTAAGAAACGCAAATACATCATGGTTGATTTGTTTTGTATGTAGTACAGCTTTATACTTTTACATCTCTATAAATTATAAATAAATAAAATACTATTTATCGCATAGTAAGTTGGTGCGTTTATCGTAAATTTGCGATGAAAGATATGGGAGTTACAAAAAGTGAAAAATTTACTGAGGAGCAAAATCAAATCGCTCGAATGACAAAAGCCATCGCGCATCCCGCTAGAATAGCGATCATTCAGTATTTATTTTCTATCGATTCCTGCGTATGCGGAGATATCGTTAATGAAATCGGTCTAGCACAACCCACTATTTCACAACATTTAAAGGAATTAAAGTCTGTCGGACTCATAAAAGGCAGCGTCGAGGGCACAAGTGTTTGTTATTGTATCGATTATCAGAATTGGACATTAATGAAGAACTTGCTTTCCCCTATTTTAAACCTTGACGCTGCCGCTTTAAATAAATGCTGTTAAAAAAATTTGAACGTATTCATCGTAATATTACATTTAAACAATAAGAAATGAAACTATCTGAATTTAAACACCAGTTGTCGCAACTGGATAAAATCGCTTTTGCACTTCCAGACGGTACTTTAGTGCCTTCACATTTTCACGTTACTGAAGTAGGAAAGGTAGTAAAACACTTTATAGATTGCGGCGGCAAAGAGCGGCTAGAAACAGTGGTCAACTTCCAGCTTTGGGAGGCAAACGATTACGACCACAGGCTTCATCCTCAAAAATTACAACAAATCATTGAGCTGTCTCAGTCCCAATTAGGACTTCCTGATGTAGAAATAGAAGTAGAGTATCAAGCGGGAACAATTGGAAAGTTCGGTATAGGTTTTAATGGAGATCACTTTGTGCTCACTAATAAATTGACCGATTGCCTTGCTAAAGACAGTTGTGGTGTCCCGCAAGAAAAACAGCAAGTAAAGCTTTCAGAAGTTCAAAATTCATGTGCACCAGGTTCTGGTTGTTGCTAATTAAATTTTATGTTTTTACCAATCACAAATTTACTGGATGGCTTAGATGTGACTGCCATTCCGCTTTCGCGAAAGCGAGAACTCCACCAACTCTCAGACTATATAAATTACAGTCTTCAACATCACAACAAGACACAGCTTACCTTTATTTGTACCCATAATTCTAGGCGCAGTCATCTGTGCCAGATATGGGCACAAATCGCAGCTAGATATTATCAAATAGGGGATATACATTGCTATTCTGGCGGAACAGAAACCACAGCGGTGTACCCTAGAATAATCAAAACGCTCCAAAAACAAGGGGTAGAGATCACTAAAAAGAATAAGCAAGAAAACCCAAAATACTACATAGAATACAGCGAGATCATGCCGCCTATCAAGGCATTTTCAAAACTTTTTGACGATGAGGAAAATCCGTCACAGCAATTTGGCGCGATAATGACCTGTGATCATGCATCAGAAAACTGTCCTGTAGTTCCCGGTGCCGAAAAACGTATCTCGATTACTTATTTAGACCCAAAAATAAGTGATGGAACACCAGAACAAAAAGTAATTTACCAAGAGCGCAGCTTACAAATCGCTACCGAAATGAAATATGTCTTCTCTCAAGTAACACCCAATAAACTTCAAAGTGATTGATTGAAATCCATTCCTTTTAAAATTCATTTAATACCATCCATGAAAAAGAAACTCTCCTTCCTCAATCAATACTTAACCTTATGGATTTTTACCGCCATGGCTATAGGTGTAGGATTAGGCTATTTGATACCTAGCATCGCAACTTCCATCAATAATATGAGTAGTGGAACCACTAATATTCCCATAGCCATAGGTTTGATATTAATGATGTACCCGCCACTGGCAAAAGCAGATTACAAACTGCTACCCGTTGTTTTTAAGAATACGAAGATTTTAAGTATTTCATTACTTCTTAACTGGGTGATAGGTCCTATTTTGATGTTTCTACTCGCTATCATCTTTTTACATGACTATCCAGAATATATGGTGGGACTTATTTTAATAGGACTCGCACGCTGTATTGCTATGGTACTGGTCTGGAATGACCTCGCAGACGGTTCTCCAGAATACGGAGCTGGTTTAGTCGCTTTAAATAGCATTTTTCAAGTCTTTGCCTATTCTTTCTATGCCTGGATATTTATCACGGTCTTACCGCCTTATTTTGGCTTTGATGGAGCCATTGTAGATATCTCCATAGCTACTATAGCCGAAAGTGTTGCCATCTACTTAGGAATTCCATTTCTTATGGGAATCCTAAGTCGTTATTTCTTAGTAAAAGCCAAAGGAAAGGACTGGTATGAAAACGTTTTTATTCCAGCGATTTCACCCATCACATTAGTGGCCTTATTACTAACTATTGTATTGATGTTTTCGCTCAAAGGCGAGCTCATTGTGGAAATTCCTTATGATGTATTATTGATAGCTATTCCATTGATGATTTACTTTATAGTCATGTTCTTGATTGGCTTTTTTATCAGTAAATACCGTGGGGCAACCTACAGCGAGAATGCTGCGATTTCTTTTACAGCAGCTGGCAATAATTTTGAACTGGCCATTGCGGTTGCCATTGCGGTTTTCGGACTCAATTCTGGTCAGGCATTTACTGGAGTTATCGGGCCACTGGTAGAAGTTCCTGCTTTGATTTTATTGGTGAGGGTTTCTTTTTGGTTGAAAAAGAAATATTATTAAACCTTTACATTTAACTGATTTAGAAAGAATCTTGTGAATTGTAAATTTCTAAAATATCTCAAACTCGTTGCTATCCTATCGTATCTCTGCATCATAATAGTTGGGTATATGTCAGCGCTTCCATTAGGTTTATGGCTTTTTTTTTAGTCTTTTTAACCCTATTAGTAAAGAGTTTTTATTTTCAATCCCTTCTTTATTTGGCTTGCTTTTAAGTCTAATAAGTACCGCTCACGCTCCGGTTACATACAAGAAAAGTATGGAGTTCGTAGCTTTTATACTTTTACTAAGCCCTCTGGTTTGTAGAATGACTCAGGTTCCATTAATGTATTTTAATTATTGGCAGTTTACTATTCCTTTAGGGGTTTTTATCATTTGCTATTTACTTTATATAATGCTTTACAAGCCATCTGATGCACCATCTATAAGCAGTTAATTATATTCAAAATATTCTCTATTAACAACGATATTTGTACCGCCAAAAAACATTTAGGAAAATCTATCATGACACTTGTTTCCAAAGACATCTTAAGAGCAGCCGAAATCCTTTCTCGTGAAGAACTGGTAGCTATTCCTACCGAAACCGTTTATGGACTCGCAGGAAATATATATAGCGACACCGCAATTAAAAAAATTTTTCAATTAAAAAAACGACCCTTTTTTAATCCGCTGATTGTGCATATTCACAGTATGGCACAAGTGATGGAACTGGCTGTTGATTTTCCAGAAAAGGCGCATCAATTAGCTAAGGCGTTTTGGCCAGGATCGCTGACTTTGATTTTAAAAAAGCAAAAGACTGTTCCAGACCTTATCACCGCAGGAAATGATACAGTAGGAATTAGAATGCCTCAACATGAGGTAACTCTAGAATTACTAAAAAGTCTTCCTTTTCCAGTGGCTGCACCTAGTGCAAATCCGTTTACGTACATCAGTCCTACGACCGCGCAACACGTAAAAAATTATTTTGATGGGGAACTGGAAATGGTGCTCGATGGCGGTGACTGTAAAAATGGGATTGAATCTACCATCGTCGGTTTTGAAAATGAACAACCTGTAGTCTATAGATTGGGATCTATTTCTTTAGAAGATATTACAGCAGTAGTGGGAAATGTAGCTGTTAAAAACGATAAAGAGATAGCCCCAAATGCCCCTGGAATGTTAGAAAAACACTACGCACCGCGTACAAAAACTTATCTCGTTGAAAACATAGACCGTTTTATAGCGCAACATCCTGATCAAAAAATAGGGCTTTTACTCCATTCTATTGACCACAATAACTTTGAAGTCTCTGAAATCAACTATCTCTCTAAAACCGGAAATTTAAAAGAAGCCGCTTCTAAATTGTACAGTGCCATGCACGAACTCGATAAATTGAACTTGGACTTGATTGTAGCACAGCGATTACCCGATTTTGGATTGGGAAAATCTATTAATGACCGATTGGAACGGGCTACTAAATAATTTGAACTCAAATGATCAGAGTCCTTTTGAGTAATAGTTGGTATAATTTCCTTTCTTATCTTTGTACGGTGAAAATAATTCTATTCCTTTTCTCGATCTATTTTTTAAGTCTACCTATCATTCCATGCAATGATGCGACTGTGGAATCACATGATGATGTGGTACAAGTTGAAGATGCTGGTGATTTTGAGGACCGCGAAAACCACGATCATGAAGATCAATGCTCTCCTTTCTGCCAGTGTAATTGCTGCTCTGTTCCTATGGTTACTTTTGTATTTCAAAGTCTGGAATGGATTGAAATTCCAGAAATCAACATAAAAATTTCTTCTTATATCAATCCGTTGTACGATGGATATAATGGCTCTATTTTGCAGCCGCCAGAGTTAAATAGCTAAAGTTTTATAGAGCAGTGCGTTCTATTTATTTAGTTTATTTAAAATCTATACATGAAAAAACTCATTTTATGCAGCCTGTTGTTGCTGTGTTACGCTTTCGCAAAAGCGCAATCAAAAACAACCTATGATATACAAATAACTGTGATATCAGAAGAAGATAACCAGCCTTTATTAGGTGCCAATGCTATTATCAAAAGCCTGAAAAAAGGCGCCATGTCAGACCTTAATGGTAAAGGAATTATCAACGGTGTGCCGGCAGGAACTTATGAACTTACTGTATCTTATTTAGGTTACGAAAGTAAAACGGTTACTGCGGTCATACCATACCAATTAAATTACCGTTTTGAACTCCATGAATCTGAAGGTAACCTAGATGAGATCGTAATCCAGTCCACACGTTCTTCTCGTAGTTTTAAACGCACACCTACTCGAGTAGAGTTTATAGGTGGAGAAGAATTAGTTGAAAAAACAGCAATGAACAGTACCAACATCGCCATGATGTTGCGAGAAAGTACTGGGATACAGATGCAACAAACCTCGCAAAGTAGTGCCAATCAGTCCATACGTATTCAAGGTCTCGACGGTCGTTATACGCAACTTTTAAAAGATGGTTTCCCTCTTTATGGAGGTTTTGCTGGTGGGTTAAGTATTATGCAAATACCGCCACTAGATATTGCTCAATTTGAAATTATAAAAGGAAGTTCTTCCACTCTTTATGGTGGTGGTGCCATCGCTGGATTGGTAGATATGGTTTCTAAAACGCCTGATGAAGAAAAGCAGCTGGACTTTATGCTGGTAGGAACTCAAGCCCAGGGCATTACAGGAAACATATTTTACAGTGCGCGCAAAGGAAAGTGGGGAACCACTCTTTACGGAAGCGCTAACTCGCAAAAAGAATACGATCCTGACGGAGATAATTTTTCTAATTTACCTCAAGTACGAACTATATCGCTAAATCCTAAAGTGTTCTATTATCCAAGTGATAAAACAACTATTTGGTTGGGATTAAATGGAACTTATGACCAGCGTAAAGGTGGAAACCTCGATGCTATTATTAATAATAATAGTAATGCGTATACCGAAGAAAATATTTCTCGCAGATTCAGTACTCAAGCAGTTTGGGACACTAAATTAAGTGACCACAGCAGCTTCCAGTTTAAAAATAGTGTGGCCTATTTTAATCGAGAATTGCTCATCCCTAGTTTAAATTTCAAAGGAAATCAGGTCAACACGTTTACCGAGGTAAATTATAAAACCAATTCAGAGAAAACAGACTGGATTTTTGGTGGTAATTTATACTCTTCTGATTTTGATGAAGAGGCGTCCTTTAATGAGCGAGATCAAAGGGATCTTACTGCTGGTGTGTTTGTTAATAATGTAACTGATTGGAGCGATAACTGGATTCTAGAAACAGGATTACGTACAGATTTTACAACAGATTGGGGCTTTTTTGCATTGCCTAGAGCATCTATTTTATATAAAAGCGATGGCCGTTTCACAAGTCGCTTAGGCGGCGGATTAGGTTACAAAATTCCAGATTTATTTACAGAAGATGCAGAGCGTTTGAATTTTCAGAATGTAATGGCAATTGATAAAAATGTTCTGGTAGCAGAAACCTCTTATGGATTGAATCTAGATTTTGACTATGGATTTGCTATCACAAGTGATATTAATTTTTCTATCAATCAGCTGTTTTATGTAACGGCTATAAACAAGGGTTTACTCCTAAATTCTAGTACCACTAGTCCTGGAATGTTTGAATATTCTAATGCTACAGATGTAACACTGAGTCGAGGTGCAGAGACCAATATAAAGTTCTCTTATAAAGACTTTAAATGGTTCTTAAACTATGCACACATTGATACACGATTAAATTTCCTAGATGGTAATCCTCAAAAACCACTTACCGCAAAGCATAATGCTGGTAGTGTCATCATGTATGAAAATGAAAAGTGGCGCATAGGTTATGAAACCTATTATACTGGTAAGCAATTGCTATTCAATGGGACAGAAACTACAGATTTCTTTACCATGGGACTGCTCGTAATGAAAAACTTTGACTGGGGAAATGTGTTCTTTAACTTTGAGAACTTTACAGACCGCAGGCAAAGCCGCTTCTCTCCTACCGTTGCTATTGATACTTCTGGTGTCCCAAATTTTAATGAGATCTACGCACCTACAGATGGGTTTATATTCAGTGCTGGGGTTATATGGAAACCTTTCGGAAATAAAGGTCATCACGGTCATGGACATCATGATGACTAACTTTTTATAAAATTAAAAAGCCTGCTAAATTGCAGTTTTATGTATATTCTAGCAGGTTTTTTTAAAAAAACGCTTTAACTTTAAAACTCCATAATCATTGCTTGATGTGGTATCCCATCTTCGAGATATTTTTCTCCAGTAAGGATAAATCCTAAATCCGTATAAAATTTATTCAAATAACACTGTGCAGAGATCTTTACAATTGGATAGTTTTCCGCTTTCGCGAAAGCGAGACTCGCCTTCATAATTTCCTGACCATAAAATTTACCTCGATGCTGAGGACTTACTACAACCCTACCTATACTGAATTGTTCAAAGTAATCACCAGGTTTAAAGATCCTGGTATAAGCAACAAGTTGGTCCTTTTCATATCCTAAAATATGAATGGCCTTTTGATCTTTTCCATCCAAATCTTGATAGACACAATCTTGTTCTACTACAAAAACTTCTGAGCGCAATTGAAGTACCGCATATAATTCTTTTGTGGAGAGTTCTAAGAAAGATTTTACCGTTGTTTTCATAATTAAAACCTTTTGGGAACATTTTTAGGCTGTGGTGGCTTTACTCCGATTCTTATATCAGTAATGATCTTTTCCAGCATGTTACCGAATTCTTCATCACCTTTAGCCATAAGATCTTGTCTTATAATATCTAGATCGTCTAAAGTTTCTTCTTTCTCTTGGTCTTCATACAGTTCTAACTCACGCCATATTTCCATAAGTTTTTTCTCTGGATGTACCGCAGTTCTCAGTTGATGAATAATTATAGAAGCTTCTTTTTTCATGTTCACTTTCCGCCTATGCAGAAATCACTTTTGTTTAGGCAGGAATCTCATAGAGTCATACACCTTTTTTAAATTAATTATCAATTTCCGTATAAGTAGAAATCTTTATATCCTATTTTATAAGACGAAAATACTACTAATTCTTACCTCGATAAGCCAAAGAAATTCTATTGTGCTCTAGTAACAACTGCTCATCTATCAGATAGTTTTTTAGTAAGTGGATCACATAATCCAACTGTTCTTCGGTTATATTTCTATAGGCTGGAGCCGGTACCACATCCTTCCATTTGGCAAACAACGTATTATCCAGAGCAATGCGCCAGTAACAGTGATTATCAAAATTGAGATGCATGTATTTATTAGGTAATTGATTACCTAAATCAAAATATTGTTGACGTTTATTAAGATTCATATGTGTGATACTGAAGTTAACATTAAAATTAATCGCAATGTAAAAGCGGAATTATTAAGGATAACAAGTCACCTATAGAACACTATATTAAGAACAAGCGATCTTATTCACACGGTTTGCATGACGACCAGCAGCAAAATCAGTGTCTAAAAAGGTTTCTACCATAGCTACTGCTTGTGGAATAGAAGTAAAACGGGCTGGAATACATAGTATGTTTGCGTTATTATGTTCCCGTGCCAATCCAGCTATTTCTTTTATCCAACAAACTGCACCACGTACATTTTGATACTTATTAACGGTCATAGAAACACCTTGTGCACTACCACATATAACTATTCCTAATTCGGTAGTTGAACTATCGACATCGCGAGCTACTTGATGCGCAAAATCTGGATAATCAACACTAGCAAAAGTATCAGTGCCATGATTTGTAACTTGGTGACCGCGATCTTTTAGCATTTTTAAAATTGCTTGTTTGTAATCTGGTCCTGCGTGATCATTTCCAATAGAGATTTTCATGTGTAGTGTGTTTGCACAAAAGTAAATTTTAATAGATAGAACTACCTAATAAATTAAGGTCTCTTTCATAAACACTTACAGGTTAGTTTTTAAATTGTTCATAAGCCTAGCTCATCAAAAGAACATACTTATTAACAACAGATATTAACAATATAATATACTGAATTTAAGGTTTTTAAAGTTTTATATATGCAATAAATGATTGTTTTAAAAAATTGATTTTATCTAAAATACTTCGTAATTGAGGTTGTTAACAATGCCTTTTTATATTAATTCACAAGTCATAGATAACCTGTTAATAGAAAAGTAAAGATTGTGTTAGGAATATTAAAAGGAATAGTCCATACCCATTTTAATCTGGGAAAACCTAAATATAACTAGGCTTTTTTTAAGAGAGTTTTAAGCCTAAAATCGATGGAAGTAAACAAGAATTAGGGTGCTTACTTCTTTACAATTTGATGTGGATAAGGCTTGTCAACAAATGTGTATAACCATCATTTTATAATGGTATTATATTACTTAACAGTATATTAACTTTAACATAACATGTGTATAAGTACCTATAAGTTGATGATTTTTGAGATTCCTAATTTTATAAGAAAAAGTTATACCGCTATTCACACTACATCATCATCATCAATTTGATTTAAATTTTAAAAAAGAAATAATGATATTGTTTATATGTGTTGATAACAGTAAAAACAGATTGTTGTATTCCCTTTCTAAAAAGTCCAATTAAAAGTCGACTTGATATATATGGTAACGCTCCAAAATAGTTTTATAAACGGAGATAACTTTTAGAGGATAAGAAGAAATTATACGACAGCTTGTACCTGAGTAAGATAATGTAGAGCGTTATCATCAATAGTACTTGTATCAGTTTTTAATGCTCTAGATGTAAGTATATACAATACTATAATACCTGCAAGAAGGATTCCTGCAAATATAAATGTAGATAATAAAGGTTTTTTGACACGCATAGGGAAACGATGATCAGCAAATAGAATGAAATAATCTTACAAATTTAAAGTATTTTCTTAAATTAATGTTAATCTAAGTTAACTAAGATGTTATTTTATTGCTTTTCACAAGTATTTAGCACTCAGCAATACTAAAAGATTAACTTTGTAGGATATATGAATAAAGATAAAAAAAGAAACTCAAAGACGAAGTTTCCGAATTTGAGTCAGTCGGTTCTAAATGCTATTAAGCAAGATCCAAATCAGAGTTACAATTACAAGCAAATTTGTGCCCAACTAGATATTACCGATTCTAGCGGTCGTAATCAGGTCATAAAAAAATTACACCAGCTTAAATCCAAGGGTAAAATTGAAGAAATAGATCGTGGCAAGTTTAAGATCATTAAAGCCATAGATTATTATATAGGTAGAATAGATGTAAGTACTCGCGGTACGGGTTATGTGATCACTGAAGAACTGGATGAAGATATCATGATTCCTAAACGTTCTTTAGGTCAAGCACTCAATGGCGATGAAGTGGAAGTATATGTATACAATAGAAAGCGAGGTTCTCAACCAGAAGGCGAGATTACCAGAGTGATCAAACGTAAAAAGACAGAATTCGTAGGTGAAATTCAGGTACATGAAAAGTTTGCTTTTGTAAAAGTTACCGATCCTAAAATTCAAACTGATTTTTTTATTCCAGGTCGCGAGATCAATGGAGCAAAAGATGGTCAAGTAGTTCTTGTAGAATTTGTAGAATGGAATGATAAACAAGATTCCCCTAATGGTCGAGTAAAAGATATCTTAGGAGAACCTGGTGAACACGATACAGAGATTCACGCTATTTTAGCACAGTACGGTCTTCCTTATGAATTTCCAGTTGAAGTAGAAGACTACACAGAAGAGTTAGATAAAACTATTTCTCAGAAAGAAATAGAACAGCGTCGCGACATGCGAGACACGCTTACTTATACTATTGATCCTGCAGATGCTAAAGATTTTGATGATGCCTTATCATTTAAAGTTCTAGAAAATGGAAATTACGAGATAGGAATTCATATCGCTGACGTTTCTCATTTTGTAAAAGAAGGAACAATACTGGATGATGAAGCTTATGAACGCGCTACCTCTGTTTATCTTGTTGATAGAGTAGTACCTATGCTTCCAGAAGTACTTTCTAACGGAGTTTGCTCGTTAAATCCGCATGAGGATAAATTGTGTTTCTCTGCTGTTTTTGAAATGGATAATAATTGTAAGATTTATAACGAGTGGTTTGGTCGTACTTTAATTCATTCAGACCAGCGCTTTGCTTATGAAGAAGCTCAACATATCATAGAAACTGGTAAAGGAGAAATACCTGCTGATATATCGCTCTCGCAAAAGCAAACTTCTATACATCCTGCCATCGTAGAAGCGACTTTAAAGTTAGATGAACTGGCTAAGAAAATGCGTGTGGAACGAATGGATTCCGGAGCTTTAAGTTTTGATAAATCAGAAGTGAAGTTCAATTTAAATGAAAAAGCAGAACCTGTAGGAGTTTATTTTAAAACTTCTAAAGATGCTAATAAACTAATTGAAGAATTTATGTTACTGGCCAATAGAAAAGTAGCCGGATTTATAGGTAAACAACAACCTAAAAAGACTTTTATCTATCGTATTCATGATGAACCTAATGATGAAAAATTAGGAGCACTTAAGAACATTGTAGTAAAATTTGGTCATTCTTTGGATTTACGTGATCGTAAAACGGTTACTCAGTCACTTAATAAATTATTAAATGATGTAAAAGGGAGTAAAGAACAAAACATGGTTGATACCTTAGCGATACGTACCATGTCCAAAGCGGTATATTCTACTAGTAATATAGGTCACTACGGCCTTGCATTTGATTATTACTCGCATTTTACCAGTCCTATACGTCGTTATCCAGATGTAATGGTACATAGATTATTGCAACACTATTTAGATGGTGGTAAAACAGCAAGTGAAGAACTTTTTGAAGAAAAATGTGAGCATTCTTCAGAAATGGAAATATTAGCTTCAAAAGCAGAACGTGATTCTATCAAGTACATGCAAGTGAAGTATATGAAAGATCATTCTGATGAGGATTTCTTAGGTGTTATTACTGGAGTTACCGACTGGGGTATTTATGTAGAGATCATGGCTAATAAGTGCGAAGGAATGATACGACTAGGCGATCTAGATGATGATAGTTATGAATATGTAGAAGAAGAATTTGCTGTTGTGGGTCGTAAGACTAAAAATATCTATACGCTAGGAGATGAGGTTTATGTAAAAGTAAAAAATGCAGATCTTGTCAAGAAACACTTAGATTTTTGGATGATCGGAAGTAAGGAACAAGTGGAAAAAAATTAGAGCTTTTTATTCTTAATAGTTGTTATAAATCAATTGTTGGGTGGAAATTTTACATAGAGGTCACTCCAAGCTGTAATTTATGAAAACTAAAATTTGTGCTACTTGTCAAAATGAAGATACGGTTATGTATCGAGTACAAATAGGTACTAATAACGAATGGATTTTTTGCTGTAAGTCTTGTACAGAAAAACATCAATCCTCAGCAGGTTATAAATACGGTGGTACTTGGAAGGGCAAAAGACATTAGATGTGGTGTAAATTATAATATAGGTAGGAGAATTGGATATCATAAAATAAAGATCATTAAGAGCATTTTTTTTTTGGTTAGTTATTAAAAGCGGTATTTAGAAATAAGTACCGCTTTTTTATTAGTGTATTAAATGAACTGTAACAAATTAAAAAATAAGGAGTCTTTAAAAAAATATTATCATGATCAAACAATTAGTACTTACCACAGCAATTCTTTTCTCTTTACTATCTGTAGCACAAAATCCTATTGAAACAGTAGTTTCTGATTTTGATACCATTAAAGCCTATGATCTCGTTACTGTAAATTTGGTCAAATCTCCAGAAAATAAAATTATTATATCTGGAAGAGATGCACAAGATGTAGAATACGTTCAAAAAAATGGTATTTTAAAAATACGTATGCGAGCTGAAAGAATATTTGATGGTACAGAAACCTTTGTTTACATATATTATAAAGAACTTGCAGTTATAGATGCAAATGAAGGCTCATTAATCCTGTCTAATGAGTTGTTAGAACAAGATCGATTAGAGATAAGGGTTCAAGAAGGTGCGACCGTTAAAGCTGGCTTAAAAGTTAAAAACCTTGATGTAAGAGCAGTAACCGGAGGTATTGTACAGTTATCAGGTCAAGTAGAAGATCAAATAATAGTTGTAAACACTGGCGGAATTGTAGAAAATGCGCGATTAACAACAGATTATACCAAAGTAAATGTACAAGCTGGTGGCGAGGTAGCGGTCTATGCAACTCAAAGAGTCGACATCAGTGTAAGAGCCGGTGGCGATGTGATGGTTTATGGAAACCCATTAAAGGTGAGGAAAAAAACCTTATTTGGTGGTAGAATAGAGATAGTGGATAAGGATTAAGGTGGAGTTCATGGAAGAGTTTATCTCGAGCAGGTGGAGCATTTAAATAGGAAAATAACAAATTGTTTTCTGTATTTGAAAACCTTTAGTGTTTTCCTACCTTTGAGCATCAACTCAATTTTGAATGCTCGACGATATTCTTACAGCCTTACCTATAGGTTTGGTAATGGCTTTTCTTATAGGACCTGTATTTTTTGCATTACTAGAAACTAGCGCTATCAAAGGTTTTAGGGCGGCAATTGCATTAGACGCAGGAGTTATTATCGCTGACATTGTTTTCTTGCTCGCAGCCTATTTCATGACCTCTAGTATTCTTGAAAAGCTTAAAGACGATCCCGGACTTTTTATATTTGGAGGAAGTATTCTATGTATTTATGGAATTGTATCTTTTGTAAAAACAAAAAAACACTTTCTCAAAGAGGTACACACCAATGTTTTTACTGTTCAAAAGAACAATTACTTCACTTTATTTATAAAAGGTTTCTTGCTTAATTTTATCAATATAGGAGTATTGGGATTTTGGTTGGGCCTTATTGTTGTATTTAGTCCACAATTGGATAATGATAGCGAGCGTATTACGGTATTTTTCTCGTCTGTATTGGCAACCTATTTTGTTATAGATATTGGTAAGATCATACTAGCAAAAAGTTTGAATAAACACCTAACTTTATTGCGTATATATTGGTTAAAACGCTTCATCGCAGTCATCATGTTTATCTGTGGAGCAGTTTTGATTTTTAAGGGAACTTTTCCAAGTGCTACAGAAAAAATCGAAAATCAATTTCACTTGTTGCCAGAAGAAGTAGCGCCTGTGGATCCAGAACTAAAAGGTATTGAAGAATTTAAAGAAAGGGTAACGCCAGTAATTGACTCTAAGAATCAACAACAGACTCCTTTATAATTTAAAAATCCCCTATCAATGAAGATAGAGGATTTAAGAGGTACCAAGCGGATTCGAACCGCTGTACTAGGTTTTGCAGACCCATGCCTAGCCGCTCGGCCATGGTACCATAATAAGATGGCAAAAATAACAATAATTTCCTCTATTCCTATGTTGAATGGAGTAAAATGTTTTACCAAGTAACTATTCTTATGATTTCATGATTCTTGGTATACAGCAATCTTAATTTTTATATTCAAGAGCAGCATTATTTTTTATCTTGACTCATTATAACAACAACACTCTGTACATCACCACCTATAGGTGGATTGATCTTAGCTACTTTTACTTCTGCTTGTAGGACTAAGGACTCTTCTTTAAAAACACGATTTAGTATACGTTGCGCTACATGCTCTAAAAGTTTAGAGCGTACCGCCATTTCTTCTACTATAATAGCATTAAGAGATACATAATCCACCGTATCTAAGAGTTCATCTGTAACTGCGCTTTTAGAGAGATTTGCAGTTACTTGTAAATCTACTCGGTATTCACTACCTATCAATTCCTCTTCGTGAAGACAGCCATGATTGGTAAACACTCTTACGTTATTTAATTGAATTTTATGCATTGAACAAAGATAGTTAGTACAATGTTAGCAGTAAAATAAATAGTAAATTTGTAATGGTAAAAAAGCATACAAATGAGTGAAGATAAAAAGCCGAACAATTTCATAGAAGACATCATTGAAGACGATTTGAACAATGGTCTTTCTAAAGATAACTTACGTTTCCGTTTCCCGCCAGAGCCTAATGGTTTTTTGCACATCGGTCACGCTAGCGCTATATGTCTCAATTTCGGGCTAGGAGAGAAGTTCGATCAACCGGTGAATTTACGTTTTGATGATACAAACCCTGCAAAGGAAGAAGCTAAGTATGTAGATGCGATTAAGAAGGACGTGGAATGGTTAGGTTATCAATGGGACGAGTTGCGTTTTGCATCAGACTATTTTCAAGAACTATACGACTGGGCTGTACAAATGATTAAGGATGGTAAAGCTTATGTTGATTCTCAGTCGAGTGAAGAAATCGCAGATCAAAAAGGAACTCCTACACAACCGGGAGTAGTTGGGCCTTACCGCAACAGAAGTGTAGAAGAAAATTTAGCACTTTTCGAAGGAATGAAAAACGGTGAGTACGGAGAGTCAGAACATGTCTTACGTGCCAAAATTAATATGCAATCTACTAATATGTTGATGCGTGACCCAATCATGTATCGAGTAGTAAATCGCTCACATCATAGAACAGGGGATACTTGGAAAATATACCCTATGTACGATTGGACACATGGAGAAAGTGATTATTTAGAACAAATATCACATTCTTTTTGTACCCTGGAATTTCTACCACACAGAGAGTTGTATGATTGGTTTTTAGATCAGATTATTGATTCTAAAAAAGTACGTCCTAAACAACGAGAATTTGCCCGTAGAAATGTTTCTCATACAGTTACTAGTAAGCGTAAGCTTCAGAAACTCGTAGAGCAAGGAATAGTAACGGGTTGGGATGATCCACGTATGACTACAATTTCAGGATTACGACGTCGTGGCTACACGGCAAATGCGATTAAAAACTTTGCAGCATCCATAGGTATAGGGAAACGGGACAACTTGGTAGATATGAATCACCTGGAATTTCATTTACGCGACGATCTCAATAAAGCAGCAGATCGTGTCATGTGCGTCCTTGACCCTATTAAACTGATAATTACCAATTATCCAGAAGGAAAAGTGGAACTACTGCAGGCAGAGAACAGTCAGGAAGATGCGTCTAGAGGTTTTAGAGAAGTGCCTTTTTCAAGAGAGATTTACATGGAACGCGAAGATTATAAAGAGGAGGCAAATAAAAAATTTTTCCGCCTTAAAAATGGAAAAGAAGTACGCCTTAAAAACGCTTATATTATAAAAGCGGAGGGCTGTATCAAAGATGCTGAGGGTAATATTACAGAGATTCATGCTTCTTACGATCCAGATTCACTTAGTGGAAGTGGTACAGAAGCTAGTATGCGCAAAGTCAAAGGAACTTTGCATTGGGTAAGTGTTGCTCATTCATTACCAGTAGAAGTAAGACTTTATGATCGCTTATTTACGGTTCCATCCCCAGATACAGACAAGGAAAAAGATTTTATGGAATTTGTGAATCAAGATTCATTAGAGGTGATTACAGCAATGGCAGAGCCAGCTATGAAAAACCTGGGGGTAGGAGATACGGTACAGTTTCAACGTATGGGATACTTTTGTGTAGACCCAGATACTACCGAAGATAAAATGGTATTCAATCGCACAGTTACTTTACGTGATACTTGGGATAAGTTGGATGGCTAGAAGTAGCTGCTGTCTTCTCGCTCTACGGGAAAAAGCGCATGACACCTTGGGTATGATAAGAAACTGTATATATACAACTGTCGTAAAAATATGGTTATATGATTTTAAAAAAGCTCACCTAGAGCGAGCTTTTTTGATAATATATTATCAAAAATGTATAGTTTTAACTAAATTTGAGGTTAATAGTAACCAATTAGGGTTGATTTAAAACTAATTCGTTTAAGCTTAACTTGTTATTAACTAAGAAAAATTCGGTTTAGAATTATCTTTGAATCTAATAATAAAACAAATACTATGTCTAAATCAGTAAATACATTAATAGCATTAGCAGCAGGAGCAGCAATAGGAGCAGCAGCAGGTTTGTTATATGCGCCAGAGAGTGGAGAGAAAACCAGAAAGAAAATTAAAAAACAAGCTAAAAAGGCGCAGAGAGATATTGATGAACAAGCACGAAAAACCTATGCACAGGTTTCTGAAAAAGCTTCACATTTTACTTCTTCAATAAACTCTTCAGCTACAGAATTAAAAGGCAGTGTAGAGGATCGTATTGAAACAGCGTTATCAAGTGCTAGTTTCAAAGCAGACGATGCTATCGTAGCATTAGAAAGTAAGCTAGAACAATTACGCGAACAAAATGCAAAATTGCAAAAGCCAACCTCAACAAAGGCAAAACTATAAATATTAGGATTTGGGAACCAACTTAACAGACAACTTTAGAGAATTTACGACAGCTATTGAGGATTATATAGATTCCTCGATAAGCTATCATAAATTAGACGTATTTAAAAAAGTCATGAAAGGAGTGGTGGCTGGAAGTTATCAAATCATTTTGGGTTTTTTCCTTTTAATAGCTCTACTTTTTTTAAGCATAGCACTTTCTATTTATTTAGGTGTGTTATTAGATAGTATTGCCTTGGGCTATCTTATCGTAGGTGGTTTTTACATTTTAATAATGATCTTATGTTCCTTTTTCTTAAAGAAAATTCTAGAAAAAGTTTTAGTAAGAAAAGCTAGCATCCTATTTTTTAATGATAGCGAGGATCAAGAAGATCAATAGAATACACTATTATGAGGGTTTACAATAATTTTGATGAAATAAATAAGGATCTAAGATATCTTAAATTGCAGCAACAAGTGCAGCAAGAGATCATAAAGCTTCAAGTAAATGAAGTGAAAGAAAGCTTATCCGTTGTTTCTTTACTAACAAATATTATAAGTTCTATAGCAAAAAAAGCAGTAGTTCTTAAAGTGGTTAATAAGCTCCTAAAATTAAAAAAGTAGTTACATAAAAAAATATAAATCATAAAAAACGCGATCTCTAAGGATCGCGTTTTTGTTTTTATAAATGAATTATTTCTAGAGTGCTTATTCTTGGCTTCTATCTTCATTATAATTAGAATCATCCCTTTTAGAATGTGCTTCCTTTTTTACTTTTGCCTCTTTTTTAGCATTTGTTTTTTTCATTTGTTCCCCTATTTGAGCACTAGCCGTAAAGCTTGCAATCATGTTATTCAACATATCGCTACCAGCTTGTGGTGAGTTAGGGAGTAAGATCAAGTTAGATTGTGTCGCTTCACCTATAGATTGTAGCGTATCATAATGTTGTGTAACAACAATTAGTGCGCTTGCTTCTTGAGAGTTGATCCCTACATTATTGAGTACATCTACACTTTCTTCGAGCCCACGAGCGATTTCACGTCTTTGATCAGCAATACCTTGTCCCTGAAGACGCTTTGATTCTGCTTCTGCTCGTGCTTTTGCAACTATTTTTATACGATCTGCTTCTGCTTCGTATTCAGCAGCTGTTTTCTCTCGTTCTGCGGCATTAATTCTATTCATTGCTGCCTTAACTTGTATATCTGGATCAATGTCTGTTACAAGAGTTTTAATGATGTCGTACCCATAATCCATCATGGCTTCGTTTAATTCGCGCTTTACAGCGATTGCAATATCATCTTTCTTTTCAAATACGTAATCCAGTTTCATTTTAGGAACTTCGGCACGTACTACATCAAATACATAAGCGGTAATCTGATCGTGTGGATTTTGAAGTCTATAAAATGCATCGTAAACTTTCTCTCTTCTTACTTGAAACTGCACGGAAATTTTAAGACGTACAAAGACATCATCTTTAGTTTTGGTCTCCACAATAACGTCTAGTTGCTGGATTTTTAAATTGATTCTTCCAGCAATTTTATCAATAAGGGGTATTTTAAGTTGAAGACCAGATTGTCGCATAGTAGTAAACTTGCCGAAACGTTCAACTACTGCAGCAGTCTGCTGTTTTACGGTGAAAAATGTACCCAATAACAGGAAAAATCCTATTACTAGTAATACAGGTATTAGAAATACTCCAAATCCTCCCATGGTGTTTGTTTAAAAAGGTTAATGACAATTATTAATTATAAATGTAAACAAGTTTGGCCTTATTAAGGCAGTAAGATCATATTTTAAAATTGATTGTACCCGCTTACTTTAGATTAGTAGTATGTTTGTGCAGTTTGTTACACCTATTATGAAAAATACAGTCCTCCTATTAGTAATTCTTGCATCAGTTTTTACGAGCAGTGCGCAAGAATTGCTAGATGCTCCCTTTACAAATGCCGCAATAACAGATGTAGGGAATGCTATTTTTGAAACTTCCATGCACCAAAATAGTTCCTCTGTTAACTATGTTGCTATGAGTCGTAAATATTCTTATAATAATCGCTTAGGCTTAGGTGGAGACGCTACTTTTTTCAATATTATTAGCGATGACGTGGATGTTGCACAGGGAACTGGTTGGTCAGCAAATTTTGAAACTAGGGGTGACTTTAGAGATGATTTTGATTTGATCTATTCTCTAGGTATTTTCAATCACAATTTCTCAGTAAATGAAAACTTTACCAATAACAAAATTGATATGAGTATGATAGGAGTAGAGATTAAGTTTTTACTCGCTTGGAAAATTGCGCAAAGTGATTATTTTTCTATTGAAGCTGGGCCCGCACTGCAGCTTAACGGAGAGCTTAAAATAGGCAATGAAGATCGTTATGAAGAATCTTTTATAGGAGGATTAAACCCAATTGCATTAAAAGAATTTCAAAACACGATGCCGGTTAATCTAAATGGTGTAATTGGTTTTTCTGCAGGCGCACGTAATTTTAGAGCAACAGTTCATTATCACTATTCACTGGTAGACTCCTTAACAGGTACTAATCTTATCGGAGACGATATAGATGGAAATTTCAGTTTTTTAAGTGTAGGTGCAAGGTTCTATTTCTAGCAATATAGAGGTCTTAAATAAGCCTGCTAAAACTCAATTTCAGCAGGCTTTTTATTGTTGTGAAAAGAAGGTTTAACCTAATTTCTCCATCGCCGTTTCCATACGACTTATAGTTTCTTCTTTACCTATCATAGAGGCAATTTCAAATACATCTGGTCCCATAAGGCTTCCTACTAGTGCAAGTCTCAATGGCATCATTACTTTCCCAAATCCCATTTCCTGAGAAGTAATCCAGCCTTTAATGGCAGTACTCAATCCAGCAGCGGTATCTTCTTCGGTGTCCTTTATCACTTGGATGATGTCAGACATGATTTTATTAGTATCTTCTTTCCAAGATTTTTTAGCATTTTTCTCATCATAGGTATCTGGTGCTGTAAAAAAGAAACCAGCCAATTCAAATAAATCTTCTGTAAATACAGCGCGTTCCTTTACCATTCCAGCTACCATGCTTACATAATCTTCAGAACCGTAGGGGATGTTTTTGTTTTGTAACGCTTTCGCGAAAGCGGCACCAACAACAGCATCATCTTGATGCACATACCATTGTTGTTGAAACCATTTTGCCTTTTCAGGATCATACTTTGCTCCAGAGCTATTTACTTTACCTAAGCTAAAAGCTTGAACCAATTCTTCCAAACTAAAAATCTCTTGATCTGATCCCGGATTCCAGCCTAAAAATGCAAGAATGTTGACCATCGTTTCTGGCAGAAAACCATCTTCTCTAAAACCAGTAGAAATCTCACCAGACTTAGGATCTTTCCATTCTAATGGAAATACAGAAAATCCCATCTTGTCTCCATCGCGCTTGCTCAGCTTTCCTTTACCAGTAGGTTTTAAAATCAGTGGTAAATGTGCAAATTTAGGTCGATCCCAACCAAAGCTTTCATATAACAATATATGTAAAGCCATACTAGGTAACCATTCTTCGCCGCGAATTACGTGAGAAATTTTCATAGTATGATCATCTACAACATTGGCGAGGTGATAAGTAGGCATACCATCACTTTTAAAAAGCACCTTATCATCTAGTAAAGCAGTATCGATTTCTATTCCTTTACGGATTTCGTCGTACATGTTTAAAGTCTTCAAAGTTGGTTTAAAACGTACGGTGTACTCATCGCCGCGATCTAATCGCTCTTTTACTTCTTCTGGACTTAACGTCAAAGAGTTAGTAAAGTTTGATCTATTGTTATGATTGTAAATAAAAGTTTCCTTATTTGCTTCACAATTAGTTCTTGCTTCTGCTAATTCTTCAGCAGTGTCAAAGGCATAATAAGCAGCATCTTTCTGGATTAATTCCTCTGCATAAGCACGGTACATATTATTGCGGTCGCTCTGGCGGTAAGGACCGTAGTTGCCCTCTTTTCCTGGGCCCTCATCGTAAGGAATCTTACACCAGTTTAATGTTTCTATTATATATTCTTCTGCGCCTTCTACATACCTGTTTTGATCGGTATCTTCTATACGTAGGATAAAAGTCCCATTGTGCTTTTTGGCAAATAAATAGTTGAAAAGTGCTGTTCTCACACCACCTATATGAAGCGGTCCTGTGGGACTAGGAGCAAATCTTACACGTACATCTGTACTCATTTCTTAGAATTTTTAAGGTGCTGTAAAGATATGGATTAGTTAGTAGTATGGAGGAATAGTTAACAAGCTAGTAGGTTTTTCCGGTTCAAGGATCGATGTTATCTTATGGGATATTCTCTGTTTCCGTATCCATTAGGAAAGGGTCGCGGAGGCGATGTCCAGGAATTTCCCCCTGTTGCTAAAGGCAGTGTTTTTTAAATTATGTGATATAAAAGCTCTTTATATCCACATTTTTTGGGGACGAGACATTTAAAATAGCAATCATCCATTCCAATTATAGGTACGATTATAATTATAAAGGACTACTTAAACGTCTGCGGTGAGCAGATTTATT
>Ga0307933_1000132_pt1 | contig 69457 bp, 65 predicted proteins | sample OrgLakmetageno88_FD_201811 | JGI IMG/M metagenome (GOLD analysis project Ga0307933, IMG submission 201811) | Saline water microbial communities from Organic Lake, Antarctica - #88 | ecosystem: Environmental > Aquatic > Non-marine Saline and Alkaline > Saline | place: Antarctica: Organic Lake...
AGACTACATCCAAGCACTCGGACTGCCTGAAAGCATCTTTGTGACACCAGTCACGACCATCCAAAGGTGCAGAAAACGAAGAAAAGAATTACTTGGAAAACCGAATCTTAGCTAAGGAATGTGTGGTCAAAAGCTCGACCAAGAAAGCAGTCAAGAAAAAGGCAGTGAAGCAAGTCACAAAGTAGCCGAATCGGTAACGATTTGGACGCATCTCAAGGTTTTTGAGACTGCCTTCAAGCGGACACACCCACGACTCACAGCACTGCATCTATCGCGCGGATGGCCTCGCCGACGCGTGCGGTCTCGTCGCCGCTAAGCTCCACGTAGGGTAGCTGCAATGTATCTAGACTCGCTTTAAACTTCACTTGCAGCTCCGCGCGTGCCTGCGGGCTGTCGCGCTGGCCGGGGTCGGCTTGCCAGTCAATGCCGGCGGGCGTGCAGAGCAAATAAAGCGTATAATCGCGCTTGAGAAATAACTCGTTCACATCGTCGCGCACCGCTCCGTAGTAGTGGTTGGCGTAGATGATCGAAGACAGTAGATTGGTATCGTGCAGCACAAACTTCGTTGCTTTGGAGAGGCCAGCGTCTTCGATGGCTAGTTGCCCGTCGAGGATTGCAGCCAAATCTTTTTGTGTGAGTTCGCGATCCAGCAAGTGGACGTATTCACGGACATACTCAGGCGACCAAGGCTCACCATAGTAGCCGGAGAGTGCCTGTGTGAGGCTACTTTTTCCTGTGCATTCGGCACCTGTTATAACAATACGTTTCATAGCTGGATCGTAGGCGTGCGCTCGTTCACTTGGACTCGCCATTCGCGCCAGCCCTTGATCGCCAGCAGGATGAAAACTGCGAACAGCAGCACGCTCGGCCAGAGACCGGCGGAAATGAAGATCCCGGCATACACGGAGTTACTGATAATCCAGAAAAGCCAGGTCTCGATCTGCTTGCGCCCGAGCATCCATTGCGCCGAGAAGCCGCAGCAGGTTGCGAATGCGTCGAGGTAGGGCTGGTTGGCCGCGCCTAAGGAGGCTAGTAGATAGCCGATGCCGACAGTGCCGAGTGCAATACAAGTCAGCACGATCCACAGATGCGCTCTGAGCGTGCGCGTCACCGAGCTGGCGACGCCGTCGTCTTGACGCGACCACTTCGTCCACCCGTAGATCGAGATACCGATGAACACGATGTTCATCCCCATGAAGGCGTGCAGCCCCGAACGATAACTAATGTAAATGTAGCAGCTATAGCAGGTGATAAAAAACGCCCAAGCGGCGATCTTTTCTTTGATACTCAGCCACACTCCGGTGATGCCAGCGACCATGCCCAGCCATTCATACCAGTGAGTGGCGGCAAGTTGTCCTAAAAGAGTATCCAAAATTTAATCAGCATCATAAACGCGCACGCGTTTAAAATTAGCTTTGTGATTCGTGAGGAAGGTTAGATGCTTGGGGTGAGCCTGATAAGCATCGTGGGCGGCCACGTCCTCGAGTATCACTGTCAGGCAATAGTCGTAGTTTTTGATCAGTACGGGGCGATCCGCTACTTCAGCGGGGGTGCCGATTAAGACAGTTTTGGCATGTTCGATACTCTTTAGGCTCTCTAGTCCCATCCGGAATTCGGTCAATTCCGCACCATCGAGTCTTTTATGGAGCCAGAAGAATACAGTGTGAATTAGCATGGTTTTGTGCGCAAGGGTTGGGGTGTGGGTGGTTTACAGGATGCCCTCAATGATCTGCCGCAGTTCGCGGTGGTCGCGGGCGACGGGTAGTTCGGGGCGCTCTGCTATCAGGCGCTCGGGCGGGCAATAGAGTGCGCGGCTATCCGCCACGTCGATCATTGAGAGATCGTTGTAAGAATCGCCAGCGGCAAATGTGTCGAAGTTCAGCGCCTTGAATGCTTCGACCGCCTTACGCTTATGATCTTTTAGGCGCAGCGCGTAGTCGGCGATGCGGCCAGTCTCATCGATCACCAGGTCGTGGCAAAAGAGAGTCGGGTGCCCCAACTTAGCCATCAGCGGCCCCGCGAATTGGCGAAAAGTGTCTGAAAGGATGACGAGGCGCGTTTGGGACGAGACCCAATCGACAAACTCCACCGCTCCGGGCATCGGATCAAGCGTGCCGATCACCTCTTCGATGTCGGCCAGTTTGATGCCTTCTTTGTCGAGGATGTCGAGGCGGTAGCGCATTAGCACATCGTAGTCCGGCTCGTCGCGAGTCGTGCGCTTAAGCGCTTCGATCCCGGTCTTTTCCGCAAACGCGATCCAAATCTCGGGGATCAGCACCCCTTCTAAGTCGAGACAAACGATATTCATGCGCCTAAAACCGCGAGAAACGGGTCTAGAGTCAATCCCTTAGTATTTTCATCTTGATCTACAGTATCGATCCCGAGCGCGGCGTGCGGCTGGCGCGGGAGTGGATTGAGCAAAGCGAGGCAGATGAGGTTTTGCTGGCACGCGATGCACCACGCTAGTTTCCACTCGTTTTAAAAAATGCTGCGCTCGATTTACCACCGAGTGCAATTTAATGTGCGGGGTAATTGTAGCCGAAATGTAGCCGAAATCGTAAGATTTTAGACGGGTAATCTTCGAGAGTTCGGCCGTGTGCCAGATCTGGAGATAATTACTTGGCGGAGTGAACCGTAGCTAGGTTTTCAGATTCACAGTACACTCTTGCCAGCCAGTGGCTCTTTCGCCAAGTTGGCCACTTTTCTTTGTGGCGGGTGTCCTCTTTTAGCCCGTCGCACGCGCTCAATTTTTTCCCAACGCAGTCAAAAGGTCACATGATCTCATCCATTCTTAAGAAATTCTCTGGTCGTCACTATGGCAAATACCTCAAGCGGTGTCAGCCTATCATTGAGCGTATCAACGCCTACGAGCTCGAATACCAATCGCTCTCCGACGAGGAACTCCGCGCTAAAACCGCCGAGTTTATGAAGCGCAATCAGGAAGACGGCGAGAGCCTCGACGATCTGCTGCCCGAAGCCTTCGCCACCGTGAAAAGCGCCGCCCGCCGCATGTGCGGCAAGTCCTACGATGTGTGCGATCACCAGCTACCTTGGGAAATGGTGCACTACGATGTGCAATTTATCGGCGGCATCACGCTCCACGAAAAGCGCATCGCGGAAATGGCGACCGGTGAGGGTAAGACGCTTGTCTCGACCTGCCCGCTTTATCTCAACGCGCTCACCGGGCGCAATTGCCAGCTGGTGACGGTCAACGACTATCTCGCTCGCCGCGACTCCGAGTGGATGGGGCACATCTTCCGCTTCCTCGGGCTCACCGTCGGCTGTATTCAAAACAGCATGAATCCACAGGCGCGCCGCGAGATGTATGGTTGCAATATCACCTACGGCACCGCTTCCGAGTTCGGCTTCGACTACCTGCGCGACAATGGCATGACCAGCCGCAAGGAAGATCAAGTGCAGCGCGACCACTACTTCTGTATTATCGACGAAGTGGACTCCATCTTGGTCGACGAAGCCCGCACGCCGCTTATTATTTCCGGCCCCATGCAGGATGATAACCCGCTGCCCTTTAACGAGGTCAAGCCCATCATCCAGAACCTCTTTTCGGAACAACAGGCGTTTTGTAATCATCTCGTCGCCGAAGCCAAGAAGGTATTCGACAACGAAAGCTCCACCGAAGAAGAGCGCTACGCCGCTGTGGCCAGCATGTATCAGGTCAAGCTCGGCATGCCGAAGAATAAGCAGTTTCACCGATTAAACGAAGTGCCCAAGACCCGCCGCGCGGTGGATAAGTTCGATCTAGAGATGAACAGCGACTTCAATAAAGTGCAGCGCTACAAGCTGAAAGAAGAGCTCTTCTACGTGATCGACGAAAAGCAGCAACAAGCCGACCTCACCGAGCGCGGCCGCACGCTGATGAGCCCCGACGATCCCGACGCCTTCATGCTGCCCGACCTGCCGACCCAGTTTATCGAAATCGATAAGAAGGATGCGCTCGCCCCCGAGGAGAAGCAAAAAGCCAAGCTCGATGCCGAGACTCTTTTCCAAGTCACCAGCGAGCGCATTCACTGTATCAGCCAGTTGCTGCGCGCCTACAGCCTGTATGAGCGCGATAAGGAATACGTCGTCCAAGGCGGCAAGGTCAACATCGTCGACCAAAACACCGGCCGCGTCATGCCCGGTCGCCGCTGGTCAGACGGCCTCCACCAAGCCGTGGAAGCCAAAGAAAATTGCACGATCGAGAAGGAGACCAAGACCTACGCCACCGTCACCATTCAAAACTACTTTCGCATGTATGATAAGCTCGCTGGCATGACCGGTACCGCCGAGACCGAAGCCTCCGAGTTTAGCGAAATCTACGGGCTCGCCGTGATGGTCATCCCGACCAATCGCCCCAACGTGCGCGTCGATTTAAACGATGTCATCTTCAAGACGCGCCGCGAAAAGTTCAACGCCGTGATCGAGCAGATACAAGAGGCCAACCAGAGGAGCCAGCCCGTGCTCGTCGGCACCGCTTCGGTCGAAGCCTCCGAGCTGCTCTCCCGTATGCTCAAGCGTAGCAATATTGTGCACAGCGTTTTGAATGCAAAGTTCCACGCGCAGGAAGCCGAGATCGTCGCCAATGCCGGTCAAAAAGCTTCCGTCACCATCGCCACTAACATGGCTGGTCGTGGCACCGATATCAAGCTAGGCGAGGGCGTCGCTGATCTCGGCGGCCTCTTCGTAATCGGTACCGAGCGCCACGAGTCTCGCCGCATCGACCGCCAGTTGCGAGGTCGTTGCGCCCGCCAAGGCGACCTCGGCATGTCGAAGTTCTTCGTGTCGTTGGAAGACGACTTGATGCGCCTCTTTGCCAACGCCGGGCCCATCTCGCGCATCCTCGAAAAGTCCATGACTGAGGGCGAAGAGCTCGAACACCCCGCGCTCAATTGGTCGATCGAAAACGCGCAGAAAAAGGTCGAGCAGCAAAATTTCTCTATCCGCAAGCGACTGTTGCAGTTCGACGACGTACTCAACACTCAGCGCGAAGTTATCTACGGCCTGCGCAACGACGGCATCCACTCCGACACACCGCGCGTCATCGTCTTCGAGATGATCGAAGAAGAGCTCGAAGAGCGGCTCAATGTGCTGCACGCCGAAAAGTCCAGCGGTAGCGACGCCATGGATCGCTTTCTCGGCTGGCTCAACGCCTACTTCCCCATCGCACTCAAAGCCACTGAGATCGAAGCACTCAATGCCAATGCACAGCACGCATTGATCCTCGGCAAGATCAACGACGCCTACGATCAGCGCGAAGAGTTTGAGGAGAAAGAAGCCCTCATCGGGCTCGAACGCTACCTCATTATTCGCTCACTCGACCGCCGTTGGCAAGATCACCTCACAGAGATGGAAGAGCTGCGCCGCAGCGTCAATTTACGCAGCTACGGGCAGAAAGATCCGCTCAACGAGTATAAAAGCGAGGCCTACACCTTCTTCCAAGAGTTGATGACGAATGTGCGCTCCGAAATTTGTAATTCCGTCTTCCGCAGCGCCACCAGTGCCGAAGCCTTCAATAACATGCTGGATCGCATGTCAAAGGTAGCCCAAGTCGCCGGCCCCGGCACTGAGAACAGTCAAGGCGTGACTGCGTTCGGTGCAGCCGCCGCGCAAGCACAAGCACAGTTACAAGCCGCGCCGCAAAAGCAAGTCGAGCTGCCCAAAGTCGAGCCCATCCGGCGTGAGCTGCCCAAGATCGGGCGCAACGATACCGTCACCATCCGCAAAGGCCCCGAAAAAAAGACACTCAAGTTCAAAAAAGCCGAAGCCATGATCCAAAACGACGGTTGGGATCTGGTGCAACAAAAGTAGCATTTTACATCGTAGCCGGAACTGCTAAGTTTTGGGAATCCGCACATTATTACATCGTAGCCGAAACTGTTAAGTTTTGGAAATCCGCGTCTGCTGAGCGCAGTCCAAAAGCTTACGCTTTCGGCTACAATCGAAGCTACAATTTATGAAAAACATCCTCATGGCATTCCTCGCGGCGCTGCCGCTATTCGCATCTGCTGAAGCACTACAAATCACCGCCAAGGTGCTCGATCGCGCGGGCGACGGCTCCGCGATCCGCGAGTTGTATGTCTACCCCTCCGTCGTATTGGAGCCAGGCGAAGCCGCCTCACTCCATATCGGCAAGGAGCTAAGCTTCCCTGTTTGGACGCATAAAGTCGATCTCGGCGATGGCGTGAGCAAGCAAGAGACCGTGTATGAGGAAATTCCCGTAGGTTTGATCTGCACGCTCAAATACGAAATTGCAGAAGGCATCATCACCTACCGCGGCACCGCAGTCGCTAAAATAACGTTTGGCACGTCAGGCACCGCAACGCTCAACCGCACCAGCGAGATCATCTTCTACGGCAAAGTCGAGCTAGGTGGCCTCGTCGAGATCGAGCTTGCAGGCCCCGACGGCACCGTCGAAGACATCGCCCTCCACTTCGGCCCCGCCCCCGACGAAACGTAGCACTGCGGGACAGCTAAGTTGCTCTCGGCGTAAACGGAATCAAGGTCATCAGCCGCGTGATTTACAGCTCATGTTGCTTCGGATCGTCCGGCACGAACCACTGCCCGTCGCCCCGCTTGACTAGTCGCCCGTGGGAAAATTCGCCCCAATTCGCGATCGTGATCTTGCCTGAGGTATCGCCGCGTATCACTAGGACGGCATGGTAGTTAATCAGCACCCCCCAACCCCTCTCAATGCAGCGTTCACACCTATTGGTTTTTGCCGGGCAGCGCCCCGTAGCTGCGTTGCAATATGCACGACTAGTTGCCTGGTTCATCAACTGTTTGCCCGGTATTCGCAGCATTTGCCGCAGCCGAGTCTTTGCCCCGATCGGTGCCCGAAGCCGCTTTCTGACTACGAATGAGGAAGAGCACTCGATTTACGGACCGCGGAAATGACGCACCTCAGCACGAGCGGCTGGCTGAACGGCATAGCTTTTGCTATCTGTTTGGCATGGATATAATACGAATCATTTTCTCGATCTTACTACCGCCGCTGGGTGTCTTTCTTCAAGTCGGTATCGGCGCGCAATTTTGGATCAACATTTTGCTCACCATACTAGGCTATTTCCCTGGCGTCATTCATGCGATCTACATTATTGTTACACGCGACTAAAATATGGGGCGACTTTTGCGTCGTGCGGAGTCGCATCGTCTCGTAAGTTGTTAGCCCAAGTGCCGTGATTTGTAATCGTTTATAGTCAGCTTGCCTTTATGCACAAATGCCTCCGTTGTGGCGCTGCGCAGATGAATTCTGAAAACGACACTCCAGAGCTCGATCCTTACGAAGATGAATACTCGTCGCATCTTCGGCGTATCGAAAAACTAGCGCATCTCTTCGATGCGCGGTTTTCAGTGCCCGGCACCCAGATTCGTTTCGGGTGGGACGGTATTATAGGCTTAGTACCCGGCATCGGCGACACCCTAACACTTCTTCCTCAGCTTTATCTGCTCTTCGAAAGTTGGCGCCTAAAGTTAGGCACAACAGTCATCCTTAAGATTTTACTCAATATACTGATCGACTGGTTAATCGGCATGATTCCAGTCTTGGGCGATCTCTTCGACGTCGCCTTCAAAAGTAACCTCCGTAACGCAAAACTCGTGGCCGAAGCGATCCAAAAGAAACGCACAGACGAGCCCTCATAGCGCCAGAGTCTCTCCGTTGAGCCTTCTAGGGTTGAACTATTTCAGCCATAAATATTGCCTTTCAGATCGCGCACCACGTGCAGGTCGCCCCAGAGCTTAGGAGGCAGTGGCTTGCCTGCCTTTTTCCGCTTCGGCCCGAAGGCCTCACGGTTATCCTGAAAGACACCCTCAATAAAAGCCTCCGAACCGATCGCAGTGGCATCCGTGAAATAGCGGACACGCATCCTCAGCAAAGTCTCCGGTCCGACCTCGCCTCCATTTCTAATGATCTCGCTCAAGGCTTCTGGGGAGATCTTTCCGTGGCTCTTGCTCGCGCGACCTTTGCTCGAATAGCCTTTCCCAAATAAAATGAGCCGATAAGCGGCCAAACACTCCGTGAAATTAGCGTCGTCTAAAAACAGGAGTTGGATCGCCTGCTTCTGTAGCGGGAGCCCCGCCATTGCCGCCGCATACCCACACCAACGATAGTCTTGAGGATCGTTTACCATCTCCGCCCGAACAGGATTTAGGTCAATATAAGCTGCCACGCGCGTCAGGCTCTCAGGCGCATTTTCGACAATCAGGCTCTTATAGCGCGCCGACCAAATCGTGCCTTGATTATCGTGTTTGTGGTTGTACCAAAGGGTGAAACGCTGTTTAAGTTCACGCATAAAAGCGGGCAGATCGCCCATCCGAGCAAGAATACGTTGCCGCGCGACCTCCGCTTCTGGTCCACCGCCGCGTAAGATCGATTCAAATTCCTGAAATGAGTAAGTCGACCGAGGCACTTGATCTTCCCCATAATACTCTCGATAGCGCTGAAGGAGAACCGCATCAGGCAGCGACTTGATCGGAGGGACACGGGCCAGCAAGTGCACATGATTCGACATCATGCAGTAACCCAAGATTTCAATCCCAGCGAACCGAGCCTGCTGCAGGAGCAAGGAGACAAAAACCTCCTTTTCCTGCTCCCCCAAAAGGCAAGCCTGACAAGCCGTGCGGCAAATGAGGTGATAAGCGGTCGTGGTTTCGGAGAGAACGATGCGGCTACGATTCATGCCTAAACTATAAGCCAGACTCAACAAAAGTCAATAACAAATACACAGAGTATTTATCATAGATACCAACTACAAAGCTTTGGTGGGTAAGCCTCTGCTTACTTCTTATTACGGTAGCTGCCGGGTTGTTTGCTTTTTGTGCGGCGCTTAATGAACAGCGGGAGGAACTTGCCCTCAATGAAATCGAACGCGGCTTGTAGGCCTTCGCTTTCGTAAACTACGCCGATCTCGGCTTCCATGGCGGTGGGCTCGCCGAGTGAGGCTAGGAACTGGTTGGAAGTCATCTGGATGAAAACGTGGGCGCGCTCTTTCACGGCGATGTCGGTTTTTTTTAGAATCCACTCGCGGGCGAATAGCCCTAAAACGGCGTCGCCGATCCATGCTTTGCTGCGCTTTTCTTCCTCTGTCATCTGATAAGTCTTTTTCGTTTTCTCTAATTGGCTACTCGGAAGCAGCGGATTCGAGGCGGATTGATTTCTCTGCGGAACGGCGGCAGAAGGTGTAAAAGAGGGCGGGCGTCACGGCGAGGCCGAGTAGTGTGGAGCTAATGAGTCCGCCGACGATGACGATGGCGACGGGGTTGAGGATTTCTTTGCCGGCCTCATCGGCCGCGAGCACGAGCGGGATCAGCGCGAGCCCGGCCGAGATCGCTGTCATCAAAATCGGCACCAAGCGCTCAAGGGTGCCGCGAATGACCATTTCTTTAGAGAAGCTCTCCGCCTCTTGTCGCATCAGGTGTAGATAGTGCGAGAGCAGCATGATGTTATTGCGTGCGGCGATGCCGGTGACGGCGATAAAGCCGACTAAGGTGGCGATGCTGATATTATTGAGCGTTAAGCTGGTGTAGAACACGCCGCCGATTAACGAAATCGGGATGATCGTAAGCACTATCAGCACGAAGCTGAACGTTTTGAAATAGCTGTAAAGTAGAAACACGATCATTAGTAGGATCAGTGCGCACATGATCAGGATGATGCGGCGTGCTTCTTGTTGCGCTTGATACTCGCCCTCAAAAGAGACGGTGTAGCCCTGCGGTAATTCGAGCTGCTGCGCGACGGCGGCTTGTAGGCTCTCGACGGCTTGGTTGAGATCGCTCACAGTGGGGTTGATCGATACCACGAAGCGACGCAGGGTGTTTTCGCGCAGGATGGTGTTGGGCCCCTTGGCTTGGCGGATGTCGGCGACGGAGCTGAGCGGCACGCGTTGGCCGCTTTGGGTATCGATGTAGAGATTGGCCAAGCGTTCGGGTGATTCGCGCCAAGGCGCGGGCAGGCGCACGACTAGATCGTAAACGCGCTGCCCTTCGTAGATCTCGGCCACGGCCTCGCCGCCCATGAGTGCGGCCAGTTGGGTGTTTAACTTGCCGGGCGTGACGCCATAGGCTAGGGCGCGGTCGCGGTCGACCTCGATCCGTAGCTGTGGGATCAGCGCTTGTTGCTCAGCGCGCGCTTCCTCTAGCCCAGGAATCGCACGCGCGATCTGTGTGACTTGGTTACCCAGCCGCCGCAGCTCGGCGAGGTCGGGCCCGTAGATCTTAATCGCCACCTTGGCGGAAACACCGCTCAACATGTGGCCGATGCGATCAGCCAAGGGTGTGCTCAGGGCGCTGAAGGTGCCGGGAATCGTCCGCATTACATCGCGGATTTCGGCCAGTACTTCGTCGCGCGAGCGCTCGCCCTCGTCGGAGAACTCGACATCAAACTCGACCGTGGAAACAGGCACCACGTGGTCGCCCCGCTCGGCGCGCCCGACGCGGTAGCCAACGGTTTCGACTTCTGGGATTTGTAGCAATAAGTTTTGCGCTGTTTCCGAGAGTTCGGTGGTTTGCTTGAGCGAAGTGCCGGGCGCGGTGGTGGTGGCGATCAAGGCTGTCGGCTCGCGAAAGGCGGGCAGGAAGTTGCCCCCCATCTGAGTCACTGCGCCGTAAGTGAGGAGGAGGAGGAGGCCGGTGATGGTTAAAACCAGTAGCGGCTGCGAGAGCGCGAAGCGTAGCCAAGTGGCCGCGTAAACGCGCTTCAAGGTTTTAACGACAAAGCCATCCGCGTGTGCTTTGCCCGCTGCGGGATGCAGCAGCAGCGAACACAGCACCGGAATCACCGTGAGCGAGACTAGAAACGACGCCGCCATGCTGACCATGGTGGCGATCGCGATGGGGGCGAAGAGCCGACCTTCGACACCACTCAGGGCGAGTAGCGGTAAGAAGACCAAAATGATTAAGATGGTGGCGTAAAGAATCGAAGAGCGCACTTCTGCGGTGGCGCGGGCGATCACTTCCAAGCGTGGCCTCGGCTGGGCGTTGGCGGCATTCTCTCGCAAGCGCCTGAAGACGTTTTCCACATCCACAATCGCATCGTCCACCACCATGCCGATGGCGACGGCAAGGCCGCCGAGGGTCATGGAATTAACGCTCAGGTCGAACAGATCGAAGACTAAAATCGTCGCCGCCAGTGATAGCGGGATCGCGGTCAAGGTGATCAAGGTGATGCGCACATTGAAGAGGAACAGAAACAGAATAACGGCGACCATGATCGCGCCGTCCAGCAGCGCTTCCTTTAGGTTGCCGACTGAGAGGTCGATGAAGTCTGCTTGATTGTAGAGGGTGACGATCTCGACGCCAGCGGGCAGCGTCGCCTCCAAGTCGGCGAGGGCGGCTTCGACGCGCTCGACCAGCCCGATGGTGTCGAAGCCGGGCGACTTGGTGACGCTCAAGATCACGCCGCGATGGCCGACTGCAGCGCCCGTGCCCGCGAGGGCCTTCGAGCCGAGGCCGGCATCGCCACGCATGGGCTCAATATCCCAGACCACATCGGCTACGTCGCCAAGCCGCACGGGGCGGTCGTCTTCGTAGCTGACCACGGTGTTGCCGATGGCTTTTAGATCGGTGGTCATGGCTAGATTGCGCACCATAATCTCCTGCGCCGATTCGGTCAAAAACCCGCCGGTGGTGTTTTTCACTGCGTTGGCGGCGGCGGTTCGTAGCTGCTCAAAGTTGACGCCATGAGCGAGCATACGATCCGGATCGGGCTGCACTTGGATCTGTTTCACACCGCCGCCCATCGCGAGCACTTCGGCGATGCCGGAGATAGATTGTAGCCGCCGCGCCACTGTCCAATCTGCGAGGCTGCGTAAATCGCGGGGCGACATTTCGCCACTTGGGTCGGCGATGCCGATCAGCAGAATATTACCCATCAGTGAGGCGACAGGCGTCATGTATGGACTGATACCTGCGGGAATCGCTTGATCCGCTCCGGAAAGGCGCTCTTGCACGAACTGCCGCGCCTGGTAAATGTCGGTGCCCCATTCGAATTCCACGAAGATCAGCGAAAGCCCAATATCGTTAACTGAGCGTAAACGCGTGACTCCATTTGCGCCCATCAGTGCGTTTTCGAGCGGGATGGTGATCAGCGTCTCCACCTCTTCGGGGGCGAAGCCGGGCGCTTCGGTTAAGATGGTGACGGTCGGCTTCGTCAGATCGGGCAAAACCTCGACGGGTAGCTCGGTGGCTTTCTTGATACCGAGCACCAGCACCACCGCTGCCGCGATGAGGATCAGCAGGCGCTGCGAGAGCGAAAAGCGTATGAGTTTATTTAGCATCTGCCGCGCCTCCCTCTGCCTTGCGATACATCCGCTTTTGTAAAAGCACGATGGAGAGCAGCGTCATCGCACCCGCGTAAATCCATAGCGGCCAATTGATAGGACCGTGCGCGTGCGCTTCGTCATGGTCGCTGTGATCGTCGTGTCCGCTATGATCGTCGTGGCCGCTGTGATCGTCGTGCCCGCTGTGATCGTCGTGGTCGCTATGATCGTCGTGGTCGCTATGATCGTCGTGGCCGCTATGATCGTCATGGTCGCTATGAGCATTTCCTTTCTCAGTTATCTCGGAGCCATCTTCATTGTGCGCGTGTCCGTGCGCGGCATCGAGAGCGTTTTTGAGCGAGACGCTCTGTTCGCCACCGGCAAACATCAGTGAGTAGGCGCCTTGGGTGACGACTTGATCGCCGGGGAACAAGCCAGACACCACCTCGACGTAGCGATCGTTACGCTCGCCCAACACGATGGGCACACGTGCGAAGGCGTGCTCTAGGTCGAGGTCGGCGACAAAGACCACGCGATTGGCGGGGTCACCTTGCACGGCCTCGCGCGCTACGGCCAGCACGTTGGAGCGCTTTTGCAGCACGATGGAAAACTCTGCCCGCATACCGGGGCGCAGTTTGCCCTCTGGATTGGGAATTTCAAAGATGCCTTCGACGGTGCCCGATGCACGATCTGCGTTGACGCCGAAGCGCATCAAGGTGCTGGCGATCCTTGCATCGCCGAGCGCGGGCACGTGGATGTGCGCGGCGCTGCCTACTTGCACGGCGGCGGCTTCCTGCTCGGGGATGCGCGCGACGGCCCACATTACCGAGCGGTCGGAAATATCCATCAGCTCGGTGTCTGGCTCGACGGGTTGGCCGAGCCGCACATGGGAGGCGATGATGAGGCCATCTTGCGGCGCTTTCAACTCGATGGAGGGGGGCGGGTCGCCCAGCTGGCGCGTCTCGATGCGTGCCACGACATCGCCCAGCTTGACGTGGTCGCCCTCGAAGAAGTGTATCTCTTGCACCCGGCCTGGCACGCGGGTCGAGACCACGGAATGGCGCGCGGGCACTTCTTCGATGCGCCCGATGGCGAAGACAGTCGTTTCAAAGTTGCGCGTGTCGACTGCTTCGGTCGCGATGCGTAAATTACGCACGCCGCTGGCGTTGAGCACGATGGTGTTCGCGGGGCGGTCGGCTGCTATGAGGCTCGTCAGCAAGGCGCTGGCAGAGAGGGCAGAGAGGGCAAAGAGTGAGGAAAGTTTTTTCATCGTGATGATTGGCTATAAAGGGATGCGCCAGCGATTGCGGTGGCTGCGCGCCAATGGATGTGTGCGCGGGCGAGTTCGCTGAGCATTTCTATGTGGGTGGATTGTATCTTTAAGCGCTGCGACTGGGCTTGAAAAAGTTCGGATAGGCTGGTCTGCCCATTGGCATAGCCGTCTTGCATGATTTTCAAATTACGCGCGACGAGTGCCGTCATGCTCGACTCATATTCGATGGCTTGGGCGTGAAGCGTTTGCACTAAATCACGCTGCACAGCAGCCTCGCTGCGCAAGGAAGAGGCGGTGGCTTGCAGCCGCCATTGCATTTCGCTGCGGGCGGCGCGGCTCTCGGCGATGTTGCCTTGGTTACGGTCGTGCAGCGGCAGTGGCACGGAGAGGCCGATACCGAAAAAGCGGTCGCGCCCGAGCCCGTCGGGTGCATCCACGCCGCGCTCTTCTTGGTAGAAAAGCTCCACCGCGACATCCGCCCAGCGTTCGGCACGGGCGCGGGCGATACGGCCTGTAGCCAGCTCCAGCAATAAGTGCCGCACTCGATAGGCGGGGTGTGCGTGGAGTGTGGCATCGTCAAGCTCGGGGAGCGACGGCTCGGCCGCAGCGACGGCAAAGGTGTAATCGAGCTGGATGGCATACTCGGGTGCCTCGCCCATTAGCTCGCGCAGTGCGGCTTGTTGCAAAGCTTGCTGATGCTGCAAATGCCGCGCCTCTTGCTGGATGGCGTAGAGCGTGATCCGCAGCTGATCCGCCTCCACGCTGGAGGCTTCGCCGGTTTCAATGCGCGATTCGATGAAGACTAGAAACTCGCGATTGAGCTGTGTCAACTGCGCGCGCAGCGCCAGCTCGGCTTCGGTCTTGGCCAGCTCGACGACGGCGAGCTGCACTTGTTGCGTGAGTCGGCGTATTTCGTCCGCGATCTCCGCGCCGGCGACTTCGACTTCCATCTGTGCGACGGCTTTCTCCAGCTGCAAGCGCTTTGTCACTGGGAAGCGCTGTGAAAACGCGAAGCCGTAGCTCTGCTCGCCTTCGTTATTAAAAGTCTGGTCACTCGCGTAGCTGATGCCTAGGCTTGGATTCTCCCAGCGGCCAGCTTGCTGGAGTCGACCCTCTGCTTGCGCCACCACGCTGCGCGCAGCGTGTAGCATGGGGTTGTTCGCGATGGCGCGCTTGACGGCCGCGTCGGCGCTCAATGCCGCAGGGGTGCTCGCAGCCAGATGGCTCCCAGCAAAAACTAATGCGGCACAGACTAAGGCGTGCCTGGTGTAAATTTTTTTAAACATAGAATTCCTGATACGTGATACGCAGACCCAGTGTGGGCGCGCCTTTCAAACGAGGTGCTGCCGCTAAACAATGTAGTCGGCAGCCGTTGAAGCAGTAGCAGGAATTTCAGACCCGTAGGATGGTGTTTGGCAGATAAAAATCTGTCAGCCAGTGCGTGCCCGGCGCCGCAAGCTGTGCGGGTGGCACGCGTGGCGCGGCTGATGCGCCAGCCAGCGTGGTCATCGGCTCCGCAAGCGGAGGGTAGCCGATCACTTTAAAGAGCGAGATTTGCGGCAGGGGGACTTCGAGTAGCGACTGTAACCGCAAGCGCGTGGCGGGCAGTGGCTCAGCGACGAGATCGATATCGACGCAAGACTCCTCAATGGCCAAGCAGGACTTGGTCTGAGGCAAAGCTGCGTGGGTATCGGTATGGGTCACCGCATCGGGATTGGCTTGAGCATTGATTTCAACATTGGCGCACGCCGTTGCGCAGGTGAACGCGTCGTCGATATGAATGGCGAGGTCTTGATGTATGCACAGTAGCAATCCCCCGAACGCGCCAAGCAGGGCGTTCCAAGCAAATAGGCCAATCAGCCCGACGATGCACAGTTTCTTTTTCACGACTCGGACTAAATCTTATCTACGATCGCGTCGGCGAGGCCATATTTGATGGCTTCGTGGGCGGTCATATAAAAGTCGCGGTCGGTGTCTTTTTCGATCTTTGCCAAGGGCTGGCCAGAGGACTCGGCTAGGATGGAGTTGAGCTCGTCGCGCAGGCGCTCCATTTCTTGGGCTTGGATGTGGATGTCGACGGCGACGGCGATCATTTGACCGGAAATGAGTGGCTGGTGGATCAGCACGCGCGAGTGGGGGTAGAGGAAGCGATTGCCCTTTTCGGCGCCACAGAGGAGGATCGAGCCCATGCTCGCAGCCATGCCTGTGACGACGACCTTGATCGGTGAGCTGATCAACTTCATGGTATCGTAAACGGCCATGCCGGCGGTGATGGAGCCGCCGGGTGTGTTGATGTAGAATGTGATCTCTTTGCCGGGAGCTTCCATCTCTAGGTAGAGGAGCTTCTCGGTGACGTCGCGGGCGGACTTGTCGGAGACTTCTCCCCAGAGGAAGACCTTACGCTCTTTGAGGAAGGTCTCTTGGATCTTGATGGATTTGTCTTCTGAGTCTTTGGATTTGTCTTTTTCGGCCATAGGAAATGTTTGTTTGGTGTGTGTCGGGGCTTCACTTGTAAAGACCGCCGTCGATTGGTTTAGATTTAGAAGAGGAGAAGAGAACACAGCTGGCTTAAGTTTCAAGCTGTGAATGAGAATGATTACCCTTCGATCTTGGCGATACGGTGGGCGTGGCGACCGCCTTCGAAGTCGGCATCGAGCCAGATGCCGACGATTTTTAGGGCGAGGGCTTCGGGCACGGGGCGGGCGCCGAGCGAAATGCAGTTGGCGTTGTTGTGCTCTTTAGTCATTTGTGCAGACCACTCATCCCAGCAGAGACCGCAGCGGACGCCTTTGACCTTGTTGGCAACCATGGCTTCGCCATTTCCGGAGCCACCGAGCACGATGCCGCAATCGGCCTGCCCGGAGGCGACGGCTTCGGCGGCGGGGCGGATGTAGTCGGGGTAGTCGCAGGATGCGTCAGAGTCGCAGCCGTAGTCGATCACGGTGTGGCCGCGTGCTTTGAGAAAGGCGATAATGGGCGCTTTGAGCGGGAAGCCCGCGTGGTCGGAGCCGATGGAGATGGTGAGGTTTTTGTGTGTCATGACTATTTGGGCTGCCATGCATGGCAGAGTCGTGGTGAAAGTGAAGGTGAAAGTGTGCAATGATTCATTCGTAGGGGCGCGACTTGTCACGCTCGCATCGTGTCGGTGCCTTGGAATCGGCGGGCGTGACAAGTCGCGCCCCTACGTTTCCTCTGCTAGCTCGCGCAATCTCGGGTGCCCGCGCACTAGCTCGAAGAGCACCATGGAGACGGTGATCAGCAACATGCCGATAATGGCGACGCTGGCGGGGGTGGAGCGGCTGAGGATGGCGTAGCCGATGAAGGGCGCGAGTGTGCCACGCAGCCCAGTGAGTGCCATGTGGATGCTCATGTAGGAAGAGGCCTTGGACTCGGGCGCGATCTTAGTCACCCACAGGCTCCAGAAGATTTTACCGCCGCCGAAGGCGAGCCCTTGAAAGGCCATGGCGATGCCGAGCAGGTAGATATTGGTGGTGAAAAAGAACAGTGCGACACTGAGCAGGAAAAAGAAGCTGAGCAGATTGCGCGTGGTGACGAAGTGTAGCCGGTCGAATAAGTGACCCCACATCTTGGTGCTGAGTATGCGGAAGATTGCGGGGATAATGAGCATCAGCATGGCGATGGTGGTGTTGCTGGCGTTGACGCCGTAGATGGGGTTGGCGAGGTAATCGATGCGCACGGGCAGCGCTATGAGGTTGCCGAGGCCGAGCAGCATCCAGCAGCCGAGAATGAAGCCGAAGAAGCTATCTTTCCAAATAAGGCTGAAGCTTTGCCAAGGGTTGCCGACGTTATCCCGCGAGAGGGGGCTGCTGGGTATCTTGAGGCAGGCGAGCGCCGAGAGGGCGGCGGCCACTGTCATGAAGATGAAAATCCAGTGGTAGCCATCGATTTTTTGGTCGAGTAAGCGCCCGCCGACTAAGGCGAAGCCGATGGAAAAGAGCGCGGTCAGTATGAACGGCCAAGTCATACGGCGGCCGCGTTCGGCGCGGGTGTAGTTTTCGGTGTAGATTTGCAGCATCAACGGCCCCGACTGCACTGCCGCCACTTGGCTAGCGACGGCGAACAGGGTGAAAAACAACAATGACTGCGCGACGCTGGCGCCGACCAGTAGCAGCGTGGCGATGCCGAAGACGAGAGCGCAAGCACGGCTGGGGCAGGCGCGTAGGTTGGCGGCAAAGTAGAGCGTGATCGGCGTGAGCAGAAAGCCGATCGGCCCGGCTCCGGCGATAAAGGCTTTGTGCGTCTCGCTGGCATCGAAGTAGCGAATAGCGATCACGAGCGCGAAGGTCATCCAGCCCGCTTCGAGGATGCCCATGAAGGGAGCGCGCAGAAGGTCGTTGCGGTAGGTGGCGCGGGCGTTATTCACTGACTCCATTCCAGCATGCGCTTGATCGGGGCGTAGGCTTTGAGGCGGATGTCTTCAGGCATCTCGATTTGTGGACTCATGTCACGCAGGCAGTCGCGCAGTTTTTCGATGGTGTTCATCTTCATGTAACGGCAGTCGTTGCAGGCGCAGGTATCGGTGGGGCCGGCGATGAAAGTCTTGTTGGGCACCTCGCGCTGGAGGCGGTGGATCATGCCAGTCTCGGTGACCACGATAATCTCTTGCGCATCGCAATCGCGGCAGAAGCCAATCATCTTTTCGGTGCTGCATACTTCGTCGGCATTGTCGCGCACGGTCTCGGTGCACTCGGGGTGGGCGACCACTAAGGCGTCGGGGAACTTGAGCTTGAGGCGCTCGATGGCTTGCTGGGTAAAGAGCACGTGCGCGTAGCACGAGCCGGGCCATAGCTGCATGGCGCGGCCGGTCTGCTTTGCTACCCACTGGCCGAGGTTTTGATCGGGCACGAAGAGGATGTCGCGGTCGGCGGGCACCTTACCTACGATTTTCATGGCGTTGCCACTGGTGCAGATCACATCGGAGAGCGCTTTGACGCCGGCGGAGCAATTGATATAAGCGACCACGTACACATTGGGGTTGGCCTCTTTGTAGGCGGCCAGCTTGGCGGCGGGGCAGGAGTCGGAGAGGGAACAGCCGGCGTTGAGATCAGGCAACAGTACGGGCTTGTTGGGGTTCACGATCTTGGCGGTCTCGGCCATGAAGTGGACGCCGCAGAAGACGATGCAGTCCGTATCCGCCGCTTCGGCCTTGTAGGCGAGGCCGAGGGAGTCGCCCACGTAGTCGGCCACGCGCTGGATGGCGTCGATCTGGTAGTTGTGCGCAAGGATGAGGGCGTTGCGCTCTTTCTTGAGCGCAAGCACTTCTTCTTGGATCGCATTGAGTGGCGCTTCGTTCCCGAGCTTGGGAGCAAAGACCATCGGTTCGTAGTTGAGTGTCGCAGTGGCCATGGCAATTTGTTTCTAGGCGAACGAACGTCGGACGCCCATGGGGCTAAGTCAAGCGGCTGCTTAAAGGAAGAAATATAAAAGAAGGATGCCGGTATGACGAACTGAGAACTTTTGTTATTCAGTCGGACCGCGAAGGTTTTCAATTCTCCTGTTGCATCCAACGCGATTTTGCCTATGCTTCTTTTATGTCTAAAAAGAAAACTACAAACCCATCCGCTAAAGTTGTTAAAGCACTGCGCCAAGTCGTGGCCGATTCTTATTCGGTTCTCGGGCAGACTCAAATCTGCCACTGGAATGTGCGCGGCCCCTCCTTCTTTTCGTTGCACAATGCCTTCGAGGCGCAATACATCGAGCTCTTCCCGGCGATCGACGATGTTGCGGAGCGCATCCGCGCACTCGGTGCGATGGCTCCTGGGGGTCTCGGTAATCTTGCAAAAATGGCAGGCATGAAAGAGATCGAAGAAGACGCCAGCGCTCAAGACATGGTCAAGCATCTGTCTGCCGCTAACAAGGCGCTCGTCGTCAACCTTATGAAAGCGCGCGATGCCGCTGGCAACTCTGGCGATGACCAAACCGAAGATCTTATGATCGAGCGTATCCAAGCCCATGAAAAATCTGTTTGGATGCTAGACAGCTTTCTAGATGTTTAGTACTTTTCTAGATGCTTAGCACTTCCAACAAGCCACTGGTCGCCGTCGCAGGTGCCAGTGGCTTTGTCGGTACACACTTACGCGATTTTTTAAAAGACGATTTTCGCTTTCGAGCGCTTACCCGCAGCGCGTCCGTAGTGGAGCAAAATCCGGGCGCGGACACGACTGATTGGCGGCACTGCGATCTTTACTCGCTGCCCAAAGTCACTGAAGCACTCGCGGGCTGTGATCTTGGTTTTTATCTGGTGCATTCGATGGCGCCCTCCAGTCGACTGGTGCAGGGCAGTTTCGAGGATACTGATTTACTGCTGGCCGATAACTTCATCCGCGCTGCCGAGGCGGGCGGTATTAAGCACGTGGTTTACCTGAGCGGGCTGATCCCCAATACCGACGAACCGCTCTCGCCGCACTTGCGTAGTCGGCTCGAAGTGGAAAACGTGCTGCGCTCACGGACAGTGAAAGTAACGGTGCTGCGCGCAGGGTTGATCTTCGGCCCCGGTGGCTCCTCTTTTTCCTTACTGATCAACCTTGTGCGGCGCCTGCCGATCATGCTGCTGCCAGCATGGGTACGCTCGAAGACGCACTCGATCGATATCGAAAATGTATGCCAAGCCTTTGAGCTCTGTATGCAAGAGCCGGAACTGGCCGGCGCTACTTACGATCTTGGCGGCCACTACCCGATGACCTATCGCGAGATGATTAGCCAAACAGCCGAGCTACTCGGTAAGAAAGCGCGTTTTGTTAATTTCCCCTACAACTGCTTCGGGCTATCCAAGCATTGGGTGGCCGTTTTTGGCGATGTGCCGCCCGCACTAGTCGGGCCGCTGCAAGAAAGCTTGCAGCACGATTTGGAGGCGCAGCCCAGCGCGCTGAGTGCGCGGCTTAAGGATAAATTTGTTAGCTTTGAGGCGTCTTTCCGCAAGAGCGTCGACGCCGAGGGGATGCCTAAGCCCAACCCGCGTAGCTCTACCCAGGCTTCTGATCGTAAATACATTAAAGAAGCGCGCCGCGTGCGCTCGGTGCAGCGGATGCCTTTGCCCACTGGATGGAGTGCGCAAAAGATTACCACCGAATATGGTGAGTGGCTGAGTCGGCGTTTTGGTGGGCTGATCAATGCAACTAAGGATGCGGAAGCGGTTGTTCGTTTTGAGGCTTTGGGCGGTAGGTTCGTCTTACTGGAACTCACGCCCACGCCATATTCGTTAGGGAGCCAGCGGCGTTGTGCGTTTTATATTTCGGGGGGTCGGCTGTCGCGCGATGTCGATCCGCCTGGGCGTCTGGAGTTTCGTCTATTTCCTGAGCAAGGCTGCTTGATTGCTTCGATTCACGGATTCGCGCCCACGCTGCCATGGTGGATCTACGCCAATACGCAGGCACGGATACACCTGCGCGTAATGCGCGCCTTCGGGCGGTATTTGGAGCGAGTGGCTCAGAAGGCTTGAAAAAGTTGAGCGTTCAAGCGAAGCGATCAGGTGAAGGGTCGACATCGCTGTAGGTGACGGATTCTCGGTGGCTGGCCACTGAATCAATCGCTGAATTCAAGTTCAACTGTCAAACTCGCCTTGTAATTGTGTCCCCTACGCACGCAGGCTTTTCTGGTCGGATGCTCCAACACTTACCCAAACACCTACTCGCTACAATTTTAGCGGTCGCTCTCTTAGCCACGATCACTTGCCGCGCGGCGGATGCGCCTTTCGGCATGTTTCCCGAATGGTCGAAAAACGCCGGCATCTATGAGGTGAACGTGCGCCAGTTTTCCGAAGAGGGCACTTTCGGTCAAGTCACCAAGGCTCTGCCCAAGATCAAAGCGATGGGGATCGATCTGATCTGGCTGATGCCTATCCATGCCATCGGTGAGAAAAACCGCAAAGGCAGCATGGGTAGCTACTACTCGGTGATCGATTACAAGTCGGTCAACCCCGAGTTCGGCACCGAAGAGGACTTTCAGCAGCTGGTGGATCGTGCGCACGAGTTGGGCATGTATGTGATCCTCGACTGGGTGGCCAACCACACCGCATGGGATCACCACTGGACGGAGACGAACCCCGAGTTTTACGAAACCAACGAAGCTGGTGAATTCATCCCGCCCGTCGCGGATTGGACAGATGTGATCGCGCTCGACTTTAATAATGCAGAGATGCGCCTCGCGATGATCGACGCCCTGGAGTATTGGGTGCGCGAGTTTGGCATCGATGGCTATCGCTGCGATGTGGCCGAAGAAGTGCCGCTCGATTTTTGGAACGATGCGCGGCGTGCGCTCAACCAGATTCGTCCAGTCTTTATGCTGGCCGAAGGGCAGCTGCCCGAGTTTCACGACGAAGCATTTGAGATGACCTACGCTTGGCACCAGATGGGGGAGATGCGCAAACTCATGGCAGGCGAGATCAATGCCAAAGGCCTCGCAGCTTACGAAGCCTACGAACAAAACGAAAAGTATCCCGACCACGCCATCCGTATGCGCTTCCTCAGTAACCACGATGAAAACAGCTGGCACGCCACGGTGGAGGCTGACTACGGCCCCGCCGCAGGTGTGCTACGCGCCTACACCTTTGCCGCGCCCGGTATGCCGCTGATCTACAATGGCGAAGAAGCTGGGCTGGATAAGATGCTGCTCTTCTTTGAAAAGGATGTGATCGAATGGCGCCCGCACCCCGAACGTGCGCACCTGACGCGCTTGTTTCAATGGAAGCAGCGCAACCAAGCCCTTTGGAACGGTGCGCACGGTGGCGACTTCGTAAACTTTGCGACTGAAATCGACGAGCAAGTCTGGGCATTTCACCGTGAAAAAAACGGCGATAAGATCATCGCCATTCTGAATCTATCCCCCAAGTCCGCGAGCTTCACGATCAATGACTCTGCACTGGCTGGCGACTACATGGATGTGCTCACAGAGGAAAGCCATAGTTTAAGAGCCCGCGAGAATTTCACGCTCAACCCATGGGGTTACTGGTTGCTGGAAGCGAAGTAAGTCCGCAGCCTCAAAAGCACTACCTCTGAAGCAGGATCAGATCGGCGCGGCGGTCTTGTGAAGATTGCGATTTCGACAAGCCGCTGGTGGCTTCGAGGCTGCCTTTGGACAGTTTCTCGATGCGCATCGGTGAAATACCGAGTGTGCCGAGGTAATCGCTGATGCTGTTGGCGCGGCGATCGCCGAGCGCTAAATTATACTCGCTGGTGCCGTACCAGTCGCAGTGACCTTCGACCAGCAGATGCGTGCCAGAGTTTTCTTGTAGGTAGCTGGCTGCTTGCTGCAGCTTGCTGCGCTCGGCCGCACTCACTGAAGAAGAATCAAAGCCAAAATAGACGGAGGGCAAAACGCCTTCGACCATATTGAATTCACCGAACATACCGTTGCCAATGCCGTCGCCCGCGCCGCGCGCCTGTAGCCCACCTTCGAGGCCCCAATCCTCATCGCCGCCGCCTGCGGGGATAAGGTCAATGTCGCCGCCGAATCCGGTGTCGCTCAGGCTGCTACCGCTACCGCTACCGGTTGCGTTGCCTAGCTGCGTCGGCCCTTGTTTGCGCGTGCAACCAGTGAAGAAGAAAAGTGTGATGAGGAGGGTAGCGGAAATACGGGCAAAATTGTTCATAATCCGAGAATGTGGTGGTATGATTTGTAACTCGCAAACATTTTCCTATGTCTATCAGTAAATTATCGGTTCCCTTTTTTCACTCTCTATGTCTGCGCCCATTGTATTTTTAGTCGATAACGGCTCGCTGCGTCCACAAGCTACGCTTTGGTTGCGCTGCTTGGCGCAGGCGCTTGCGGCGCGCTCGGGGCTGCAAGTGGAGGCTGTCAGCTTGCTGCATTCACACAAAGTGCCCGCGGAGCAGCTCAACGGCATCCCGGCGACCATCGTCAAGCGGCGCTTGCGCGAGTGCCTCGATGCGGGCCAGCGCGACTTTATTTGCCTGCCGCTTTTTCTGGGGCCGAGCTTGGCGCTCTCGGATTATTTACCGCAAGTGGTGGAAGAAGTGCGGGCGCAGCACCCGGATCTGCGGGTAAAAATCGCCTTGCCGCTGGCGGGTAGCGATCTGGAGCGACCGGATGCGCGCCTAGCGCAGCTGCTGGCGGATCATGTGCGCGCGCTCGATCCGGCAGGCACAGCCAGCGTCGCGCTGGTCGACCACGGCACCCCGATCATCGAAGTCAACCGAGTGCGCAACGCAGTGGCACGGCAGCTGGCGGCGGAACTGCAGCTGCCCGACGGTGCCGTGCAAGCCTGCTCAATGGAGCGCAGGGAAGGGGAGGCGTATGCCTTTAACGATCCGCTGCTGGAAAACCTCGGACAAGTCGCCGCGTTGACGGGAGGAGCCGGAGTAGGAGGCCGTTTGATCCTTGCAATGTTTTTCCTCCTGCCTGGTCGCCATGCGGGCGAGGGCGGCGATGTCGCTGAGATTTGCGATGGCCTGCTGGCAAAAAACGCCTTCAAGCGCATTGATAGCACGCCGCTGCTAGGCGAGCACCCCGGGCTGTTGGATATTTTGGAAGACCGACTGCAGGCGGGCATGCTTAGTTAACCGATTGATCACCGATTGATCACCTATTGGCCACCTATTGGTTTAGTTAATCTGGAGTTTTTCAAGTTGTTTGATCGTGCTTTCACCTGCAACTGAGCCTACGCTTTTGAACGCAAGCAAAACGGCACCCGCCGCTGCGTCGAGCCGTGGACGTGTCGCAGACGCATTTGCTAAGCATGTTGTCAGCGATTTTGCCACTAATCCGTAAAAATAGGGGTGAGCCATCAGCCCGCCCGCTAGCACGATGCGGGGCGGCGAGAGCTGTAGCTGCTGGACAGTGCAGATGGCTAGCGCGCAGAGCTCGGCCACGGCTTCGGTCAGGATTTGGGCGGACGCGTTGTCGCCAGATTTGGCCAGATCGATGATCGCGGGCGCGAGCTGGGCGCGTTGGCTGCGGGAGAGCCCCTGCTGGTGTATGCGCGTGGAGAAGGCCTCCATGGTGTCGATCCCGAGAAACTGCATGACCCGCGCCTTGAGCGGGCTGGTGGGCGCGCGCCCGTCGGCTTGGCGCACCGCGGCTTGCAAGGCGCGCAGCCCCATCCAGCCGCCACTGCCTACATCGTCGACCAGATCGCCCCAGCCGCCGCATTTGAGCAGTTGATCCTGTGAGTTGCGCCCATAGCAGGCGGAGCCAGTGCCCGCGATCAGCACAATACCCGGCTGCCCTAGCAAGCTGCCCTCCAGCACCGTCTCCAGATCGTGCCCGACGGTGATTTGCACTTCAGGATCGCCGAGGCACGCGCGCGCGACTGCGGCCGTTGCGGCTTGCGAGACTGGCTCGCCGCACCCGGCGATGCCCAGATAGGCGGCTCGAATCGAGGCAATCTCTACCTCTGCGCAAGCTTGTTGGATGGCCGCGAGTAGGTGAGCCTTGAGCTCGGCTGCGGGGGTGGCGCGTGGATTAGTCGCACCGCTCAGGCCTTTGCCGATAATTTGCCCCGAGGCGTCGCACAAAAGTGCCCGTGTGTGGCTGCCGCCCCCGTCGATGCCGAGGTAGTGCGCTCTCAGCACTCTATGACCACTCGGGTGGATTTTGCAGTTCTGGGCGCAGTACGCCGATGCAAGGTAGCTGGCGGTAGCGCTCTGCGAAGTCGAGCCCGTAGCCGACGACAAATTCATCGGGAATGCGGAAGCCCACGAAGTCGGCCTCGAAATCGACGCTACGCTTGGTCTTCTTATCGAGCAGCACGCAGGTTTTTAAAGAGGCGGGCTCCATCGCTTGAAACATTTGGGAAACGCGCGAGAGCGTATTGCCCGAGTCGAGGATGTCGTCGATGATCAGCACATGCCGGCCTTTCAGCTCGAGGCGGATCTTATCGATCACCTCTGGCTCTTGCATCGGCTTGGTATCGTCGCGGTAGCTGGAGACGCGGATGCAGTCGAGCTGCAGCGGGATGCTGAGCTCGCGGATCAAGTCGGCCACGAAGATGATGGCTCCATTGATGATGGCGATCACAGCCACATCGCGCCCTTGGTAGGCTTCGTTAAGCTCTCGGCCGAGCTCTTTCAAGCGGTTCTTGATCGTGATCTCATCGACGAGGATATGGTCGATATCATCGAGCGGATTATAAGCGGGTTCGGTGGTATGCATGTCTAGTGTATTGAGGAGCGCCGAGCAGATTACAAGACGTTCCATGGTATTGAAAATAAAAAAGCCGGATACGCACTCAGCGCATCCGGCTTTAAGGAAAAAGAATCTGTCGGTTTTGTGCTAGACAGTGCCGAAGATCGTCTTGCCGTTGGAGCAGAGGTCTTCTGCTGCTTGGATCAAGCGATCGGCCATGCTCTTCTCGGCTTTTTTAAGGTAGCCGCGTGGGTCGTAAACCTTCTTGTTACCCACTTCGCCGTCGATCTTGAGCACACCTTCGATGTTTTCGCAGATGTGCGTCACGATAGGGCGGGTGAAGGCATACTGCGTGTCGGTATCAATGTTCATCTTGATCACACCATAATCCAAAGTTTCGCGGAGATCGCTCAGCTCAGAGCCGGAGCCACCGTGGAAGACGAGATCCATGAAGGCTTTGTCACCGTGCTTATCTGTGACAGCCTTTTGGCCGTCGCGCAGGATCTTTGGCTGAAGCTTGACCGAGCCGGGCTTGTAAGCGCCGTGCACATTGCCAAAAGTCGCGGCGAAGATGAAGCGGCCGATCGGTTGAAGGGCTTCGTAAACTTCTACCATGTCGCCGGGAGTCGTGTAGAGCTTGTCAATCGGCAGACCGGACGTGTCGTGGCCGTCTTCTTCGCCACCCACGCAGCCAGCTTCGACTTCGAGTATGATGTTGAGCTCGACACACTCCTTCAGGAGTGCCTTCGAGATTTCGAGGTTTTCCTTCAGATCCACCACCGAGCCGTCAAACATGTGCGATTGGAAGAGCGGGCCTTTGCCCTCAGCGATGCGCTTGCGGGAAGCTTCGAGCAGAGGCTTGAGGAAGCCCTCCACCTTCTCCGGGTGGCAGTGATCGGTGTGCAACGCGACCAGCACATCGTGCTTTTCAGCCAGAATGTGTGTGGCTTCTGCCAGCACGATCGCGCCAAAGGCCGCGTCGTTTACATTCAGACCGGATGCGAACTGACCGCCCCCAGTGGAAACTTGGATAATGCCGTCCGACTTCGCGTCGGCAAACGCCTTCAAGGCGGCATTGATGGTAGTGATCGAAGTCACGTTGACGGCCGGATAGGCGTAGTTGCCCTTTTGGGCGGCGTCGAGCATCGCTTCGTATTGTTTTGGTGTAGCTACTGGCATCTTTCGATTAGTTTAATTTATTTAGTTTTCGAGTGAAGTAAGCGCTTCTAATGTAGCGCTTTGATGAAACGCAAGCACAATTCATAATAGCTCGCTTTTCAACACTCTAATTAGATAGCTCCATAAGAATATTGGCCACGTATTACTAAGATTAGCTCGAAGAGGCGTGCGCCCACGAATCAGGAATAAGCGCGACCACGCAAGCCCCGCATTACAGCAAAAGGAGCGCCATCTTCGCGCGGGATCAAATGTGGCTTCGGCGAATGTTTGCGCCGCATGGATCGCTGCCATCCTGCCATTTGCGCCATCACGAAAGACTGCGAGCCTAAGACCGCTCCCTCAGTGAAGTATCGAATGCGGCACCGCAGCAGAGTCGCGGTCGGTAATCGACCCCCTTCTGATTCCAAGACTTGCAGCGCCTTTTTCCGATCTAGTTGTTTGCTACCTGCCGTCGGGGCACTCCCTTTTCCGAAAATCAGGCAACGATAGTCGGCCAGAGCCTCATCTTCGGGAACATCGTAAAGCCCCGCCATCACAAATTTGATTCCTTGAATCGCAATCTTGCGTCCAGCCACCGCCTCCGCGTAGCCGCAAAAGCGGTAATTCTTAGGATCATCGACCAAGCCCGCGCGCACCGGGTTTAGGTCGATATAGGCCGCCATAGTTTGCAGCACATGCCCCCGCCCCTCGACCAAGACACTCTTAAAGCGATCCGACCACAAAGGGCCGAAGCGATCATGGGTTTTATTAAACCAAATCGAAAAGCGTTGTTTCAGCGTTTTCATAAATGCCGACACGTTGCCCATCCGAGCCAGAAGTTTAGTTCGGATAGAGTCTGCATCCGGGCCATTTGAGCGTAGTTCTCTCGCCATCGCTTGCATCGAGAGGAGTTGGTATTTTGTCGGTTTAGGGTAGAGCAACGCGTAGCGGCGGATCAGCTCCTCATCCGGTATAGACTCAGCTGGAGCGACCCGTATCAGCAGGTGAAAATGATTATGCATTAAGCAAAAAGTAAGCACTTCCACCCCAGAAAAATCGGCTACCTGATGGATCATCTTGCGCAACACTTCCTTTTCGCGCCGCCTCAACAGAGCTGCCCCGTTCACCGTCCGCGACAGGCAATGGTAGTAACCCAAATCTTCTGCTAAAATTCGTTTCGATCTCATCCGTCAAAACCTATATACATCCCACTACAAAGCAAGCCCTAATATAAGGGTCAGGTCTGTAAAATCAGTGTTTCGATTTGCGTCTCTACTCAAGTCTGCAATTTATGAGCTGATGGATTTTAAACTAACCAGTGACTACTCTCCGCAGGGGGACCAGCCCGAAGCGATTCGGCAGCTGGTCGAGTCCCTGCGTGCGGGCAATCGCTACCAGACGCTGCTGGGCGTCACGGGCTCGGGCAAAACGTTCTCGATGGCCAACGTTATTCAAGAGTTGCAACGCCCTGCGCTCATTATGTCGCACAATAAGACGCTGGCTGCGCAGCTTTACTCCGAGTTTAAAGCCTTCTTCCCGGAAAACGCCGTCGAATACTTCGTCAGCTACTACGATTACTATCAGCCCGAAGCTTACATTCCGCAGACCGATACGTACATCGAAAAAGACTCCTCGATTAACGAAGAGATCGAGCGCCTGCGCATCTCCGCCTCGTCGTCGCTGATCAGTCGCAATGATGTGATCGTCATCGCCAGCGTTTCTTGCATCTACGGGCTCGGCTCGCCAGAGGATTTTAAGGCCATGATGATTCCGCTGCGCGTGGGGCTAGAGCTATCGCGCGACGACTTTCTGGAAAACCTCGTGGCCACGCTCTACAACCGCAACGATATCGACTTCAAGCGCGGCACCTTCCGCGTGCGCGGCGACGTGGTCGATATTTACCCCGCCTACATGGAGTCCGCCATCCGCGTCGAGTTCTGGGGCGACGAGCTAGAGAGCATCCGCCACCTCGATCCTCTCACTGGCGAGACCGGCGACGCACTGGAGATGTTTAATTTGTATCCAGCTACCCAATACGTGACGCCCAAGGACAAGATCGAGTCTGCCATCGGCGGCATTCGTCAAGAGCTCGACGAGCGCGTCGCTCACTTCGAATCGCAAAACATGCTCCTCGAAGCGCAGCGCATCCGTATGCGCACCGAGTACGATATCGAGCTGCTGCAAGAGATGGGCTTCTGCACGGGGATCGAAAACTACTCCCGCTACCTCTCCGGCCGCAAGCCTGGCGAGCGCCCCTTCTGCCTGATTGATTTCTTTCCCGAAGACTTCCTGCTCTTCGTCGACGAGAGCCACGTCACTCTGCCGCAAGTGCGCGCCATGTATAACGGCGACCGCGCCCGTAAAGAGCGCCTCGTCGATTACGGTTTCCGTCTGCCCTCGGCCATGGATAACCGCCCGCAAAAAGAAGAAGAGTTTCAGCAGATCACCCGGCAAAGCATCTACGTATCGGCCACCCCCGCCCAGCACGAGTTCGACGTTTCTAAGGTGATCGCCGAGCAAGTTATCCGCCCCACCGGCCTCGTCGATCCCCCGATGGAGATCCGCCCCATCAAAGGCCAAGTCGAAGACTTTATTGGCGAAGTGCGCAAAGCCTCTGAGGCCGGCGAGCGCGCCCTCGCCACCACGCTCACTAAGCGCATGTCCGAAGACCTCGCTGATTACCTGCGCGAGGCGGGGCTCAAGGTCGAGTATCTCCACTCCGATATCGACGCCATCGAGCGCGTTGAGATTCTGCGCCGCCTGCGCAAGGGGGAGTTCGATGTGCTGGTCGGCGTCAACTTATTGCGCGAAGGCCTCGACCTGCCCGAGGTGGCGCTCGTCGCGATACTCGACGCCGATAAAGAAGGCTTCCTGCGCAGCGCCACCAGTCTCATTCAAACCTCAGGCCGCGCCGCGCGGCACGAAAAAGGCCGCGTCATTCTCTACGCCGATGTCATCACCAAATCGATTCAGACTACCTTAGACACCACCGACTACCGCCGCGAAAAACAGCTCGCTCACAACAAGGAGCACGGCATCACCCCTGTCGGGGTCAAGCGCGACATTGATGACAGCTTGCAAGCCCCCGGCAAGCGCTACCAGCAGAAGGAGGACGATGCCTTCATGCTCGCCGAGTCCGACGACCGCGACGTCGCCGAGGTGATCGCCGAAATGGAGGAAGAGATGCTCGAAGCCGCGCGCCAATTACAATTTGAAAAAGCCGCCATGATCCGCGACCAGATCGAGACCTTGCAAAGCGGCAAACACGGCGGCGGTGAGAGCGGCGCCGCCAAAGCCAAGCCCTTCAAAAAGCGAAAGTCTAAAGCCGTGTATAATGCCAAAGGCATTCCAAAGAAAAAAAGGTAGAAGCGACACTCTTGTCGCTTTGTGGGCGCTGACTAGAAGAGGGGGCAGTGGAGTTTGATAGAGCCTCCAACTTGCGCGGCCATGCATTCTTTCGTAGCTCCAATAAAGCGACAAGAGTGTCGCTTCTACGGGCGCTGACTAGAAGAGGGGGCAGTGGAGTTTGATAGAGCCTCCAACTTGCGCGGCCATGCATTCTTTCGTAGCTCCAATAAAGCGACAGCCATCGACAAGCTCAGGCCAGGAGAGTGTCGCTTCTACGGGCGTCCCCTAGACGCCAATTTTCCAAATGCCGCGTTCCCAGAACGCTTCGATCGTCTGCCGCTTTGCTTTGTTTATTAGGTTCGAGTGCGACTGCTTACTAACTTTTGCATGCTCAGCGAGTGAAATGATTCGTCTACCTTCCAAATAAGCCAGCCTTTTGTGGTAGGAACTCGTGATCGCCTTACCCACGATTTGCTCCATCAAGGATAAATCACTTTTCTTATCAAAGGTTGCGAAGGCGTCGTAATAATCACTGCGGTCGATAAACTTAATATTGATTGGCACATACCCTTCTCGAATCAGTAGATAATTATTTAAGACGCGCCCGATGCGTCCATTTCCGTCCACAAAGGGGTGTATGTGTTCAAAGCTCAAGTGGAAGCGAGCGATGCGTGTAATGATGCTCTCCTCAGCGCTCGTATGATAGGCGATCATCATATTTTCGAGTTGCTCGATGACCATCGCAGGATCGGTCGCGATATGGCTACCCACACGCACCCACTCATCTGCTTTCCTAAAACGTCCCGCAATATCATCCTGAATATTACTTATGAGCAATTTGTGCAAAAGGAGCATCATCTCCAAAGTAAGCGTCTCTTGTTTCGCTTTCTGATCAATGTATCCAACAACCCGCGCCAGATTCTTGGCCTCGAAGAGCTCGCGCTCATTCACAAACCGATCTAGATCAATTTGATTTAATATTTTGTCAGTCTCCTCTAGCGAAAGAGTGCTATTCTCGATAGCGTTTGAATTATAGACCTGTTCGGTGACTTCAGATTCGTAGATCAGGCGCAGTAATGACTCTTTACCGCCGACAGACCTGAGGTAGCGAGTTTGCAGCTCCCGGATGCGACGAAAGACTTGGAAGGTGTTTGACATGATTAAAAACACATCTTTTTTTCATGATTATTCAATGAATATCGTTAAAAAGCAGAATTTTTAGCCTTTTTTCACGAGATTAGTCGGCTTCGCCTGATCGCAGGTAAAAGGTAGAAGCGACACTCTTGTCGATTTACTGGCGCTAACTAGAAGAGAGAGACGCGGCGCTTCTAAATGCCTCCAACTTGCGCGGCCATGCATTCTTTCGTAGCTCCAATAAAGCGACAAGAGTGTCGCTTCTACCAGCGCTGACATAGAAAAGGGGGCAGCGGGGTTTTTATGCGAGTTTCCGGTTGAGTTGAGAGTGGCGAGTATATAAGAACAATTAATGGCACGAAATGTATTAGGCACAGAACTCATCGAATGCAGTCGCGATCCCCTGACCGGGTTTTATCGCAACGGTAAATGCGATACTTGCGGCGACGATGTCGGGCAGCACTCCGTATGCGCTCAAATGACAGAGGCTTTCCTGCAATACAGCGCGCAGCAAGGCAACGATCTCATCACGCCCATGCCCGAGTATAATTTCCCGGGTCTGAAGCCAGGCGATTGTTGGTGCGTGTGTCTAGGCCGCTGGATCGAAGCCCACCGAGCGGGCGTCGCGCCCAAGATCAAACTCACGGCCACCCACGCATCCGTTCTGGAGTTTCTAGATTTAGAGACACTGCAAAGATATGAACTGAGCTGATTAGTGTAAAATTAAGGCTTGTTAGTGTGGGATGATTGATCGCCGCATATAGGTGGACGCTTTTGCTTGGAGATAGACGCTTTTGCTTGGCAGTCGCCTGCAAAGGAGCGTATTGCTGACATCGTGTCAGAAAAGGGTGAACAGATTATACAGCGCTTGCGCACGGAGTCACAGACTTTGGGCTTCCACGCGCTCGCAGTGACGACGGTGCCTGTCGAACTGCGGCGCGACTACTATCGAGACTGGATCGCGCGAGGGAAGCACGGCACGATGGGCTGGATGGAGCGCAATAATGACCGTCGCTTGCATCCAGAGAATCTGATCCCGGGAGCGGAGGCGAAGTCGATCATCGTGCTGGCGCTCAACTATTACCAGCCCGACCCGGAGCGCGACTACCGCATCGCTAAATACGCGCTGGGCGATGATTACCACAATTTCATGCTGCGTCGTCTCAAGCGGCTATGCCGTATGCTGCGCGAGGAATACGGCGGCGAGCAGCGACCCTACGTGGATACCGGGCCGCTGCTGGAAAAGCCCATCGCCGAAGCGGCAGGGCTCGGCTGGCAGGGAAAAAGCACGATTCTCATCGAGCCGAAGCGCGGCACTTGGAGTTTCTTGGCAAACATTGTGACCACGCTGGAGCTGCCGACGGGTGAAAAACAAAAAGATCGCTGTGGCTCATGCACGCGCTGCATTGATGTCTGCCCGACACAGGCGATCACGGCACCCTACCAACTCGATGCTTCGAAGTGTATTTCCTACCTCACGATCGAGCACGACGGGGCGATCCCGCTCCAGTATCGCCAGGCGATCGGTGACCGCCTCTACGGCTGCGACGAATGCCTCGACGTGTGCCCGTGGAACAAGTGGGCGGTGCCGACAATCGAGGCGAAGTTTGCCCCGCGCGAGCTGCCGAGCCTGCGCGAGATGCTGGCCTGGGATGAGGCGACCTTTACCGAACGCATGCAGGGCTCGCCTATGCGGCGTTTGAAGCTGCACCGATTTAAAAGAAACATCTGCGTGGTGCTGGGTAATGTCGGCACGGCGGAAGATCTGTTTGCGTTACAAAAAGTGGCGACAGAACCAGACCCCATGGTGGCTGAGCACGCGGCGTGGGCGATGGCGCAGATCAGCGGACGAGCCGATCTCGGTGTGTAGCGATGTTAACAATAACCATCCGGTTTTGTGCTCCGAGGGCGAAATCAGACGGTTAATGCGTTGACAACTTTTAAATTTTGTAACATCAAGGTATTATGAAATCTCATATAAGTGCTACAATTGACCGAGACATTCTTTCACGAGTGGATCGCTACCGTCAGGGCGTTAAGCGCTCGCGCAGCCAGGTGATCGAAATCGCAATTGAGAGACTCTTGCGAGAGGAGCAGCCTGAATCGACAGCTGTAGTGACCTCTCCTGGGCAATTTGCGGGCTCATTTTCGCGGAGTGAAACCTATGAGCGGTGAGCGCCTAGTCGGGCGCGTTTTAGTCGACACCAATGTGCTCACTATGTGAAACCTACTCGATCCGGCGGCAGCAATATTTCGACATGCAATTGGTGGGCACCATGATTGAGGGGGGCATCGGTATTTTGCTCACTGAAAACGTAAAGGATTTTAAGCCTATCGAGGGCATTCGCGCCATAAATCCTTTCGTGAGTTTGATCTCGTAATACACACAAATTTGATGAGCAAACTGCCGAAGCGACACTTTCTCGCAAGAGCTACGGCAGGTCAGCTTCTGAGGCGGGCACGGTAGATCAGCCAGTGCCCAGTTTGAGTAGCACGATCCCGATCAGCAGGCCGATGATGCAGTATAGCTTCGGGCGGAAGTTGACTTCCTTATGCAGGTAAATGCCTCCGAGAAAGGTGACCACGACTGCGGCGCGCCGGATCGGTGAGATCACTGCGATCAGGGCGTCTTCTTGTGCGATGGCGGTGAAGTAGAGAAAATCTGCCGAGAGCAGCAGTAGGCCGATGAGCGGGATCGACCAGCGCCACTCGAAGTGTCCGCGTGGCCAAGCGCCGCGCAGCCACAGCAAGTAGAAGGGAAGCATGACCACCACCAGATAAAGCGAGAACCATGCTTGCACCGTGGCTGGCTCTAGCAGCGCGGTTTGTAGTAGAAACTTATCGTAGATCGCGCTGCAGGCACCGATCAGAGTAGCCGCCAGCATGTAGCCGATCCATTTATCGCGAGTGAAATGGATGCCCTCCAGCTTACCCACGAAGGAAAAGGCGTAAAAAGAACTCAGCACTACGGCGATGCCGACCCACTGCCAGCCGCTGGGACTCTCGCCCATCAGCAAGACTGCCAGCAGGATCGTCCAGAGTGGGCCGGTCGCGCGGATCGGCCCCGCGATGGAGAGCGGCAGATTCTTCAGCGCAAAGTAGCCGAAGATCCACGAGGCAGCCACCAGTGCCGATTTGAGAAAGAGGAGCACATGCTCGTGCGCCGCCAGCGGTTGTACTAAAAAACGGGCGGATGGGTAAGTTCCGGGGGCGATGTGCGACCACAGCACGAAAGGCAGCCACACGACAGCGCTGGTAACGATCCCGAAGAACAGCACAGGCAGCACCGCGTTGTCACGCAGCGCATGTTTTTTAGCCAGATCGTAGAAACCAAGCAAAAGTGCGGAAAAGATACTGAGGACGATCCAAGACATAAGGCTGCGCTTCGCGCAGAGTGGCCGCTAAGCGGAGAAAAGATGAAGAAGAGAGTGAATGTGAGTGAACTTGGAATGACCAAGCAACAAATTTAGTAAATGTAGCCGAGAGCGTGCGCTTTTGTTTCGTTTCGATGGCGTAACCACCATGAGCTTGCGGAATGGCGGATCGCTTCGCATGGGCGCACGGTTTTTATTGCGATCCTTGATGCATTCGTAAACATCTGCCCGCAACGACGACTATTCTCTACTATGAAAGACACCTTTATCAGCTCTGAAGGCCGCATTGGCCGTTTTGTATTTATTGTTCGCATCTTGCTTCTAGTGGTGTTCGCACTGTGTATGACCAAGGTGGCGATCGACTATTTTAACCACTGGCACCACGGCAGTTACAGCCAGCTCGGGGCTTTCATCGGTATCGTAGTCGCCCTGATCTGCGCGTTGGCGGGGTTGATGCAACTACTCAAGCGCTTGCGCGATATGGGCAAGCCCGCTTATTGGACGCTCCTTTTTCTCATTCCAGGCGTCAATCTGCTGGTGCTGCTCTACGTGGCCGCCGCGCCGTCGAAGGAATAATTAGAATTTATAGGCATTGACCGTAAAATGCCTATACCCTTTATTCACCCGCCTTTTCAAGTGCGGCGTAATGACTCGCCGACTCATTTAAACATCCAATACACACCGTGAAAACCGACGTACAAGAAATCAACCCAACCCGCAAAACGATCGCCGTAACGATCACTTCCGAAGAAGTGGCCGAGCAAGAAGCGAAACTCATCAAAGACTTTCAACGGCAAGCCAAGATCCCTGGTTTCCGTCCTAGCAAAGCGCCTGTGGACATGGTGCGCACTCGTTTCGCGAAAGACATCCAGCAAGAGCTCAAGCGTAAGATCGTCGGCTCCGCGCACGAAGAAGGCGTCGCCAAGGCTGACTTCGAAGTATTCACTATCGTCGAGCTAGATGAGGGCGCGCTCAAAGAGGCACCGCTCGCCGCAGGCGATGACGTCACCATCACTTTCACGGTCGATGTGATTCCCGCATTCGAGCTTCCTGTTTATGAAGGCCTCAAAGTCACCAACACCCCCACCGCAGCGGGCGAAGACGAAGTCACCAAGATGTTTGATCAGATCCTCAGCCAACGCGCCGAGTTCAACGTAGCCGAAAAGGCAGCCGAGAAGGGCGATTACGTGCAGTGCAGTTATGAGGGCAAAATTGGCGAAGAACTGGTGGCCGACCTAGTGCTTGATTCCCCGATGTTTGGCACCCAGAAAAGTACTTGGGAAGAAGCTGGCTCCGAAGACGCTCCCGGCGTGCGCGCAGTCGTCGATGGCTTGATCGGCATGAAGGCGGGCGATACCAAGGAAGTCTCCATGGAGTTCCCCGAAGATTTCAAGCCTGAAGCCCTCGCTGGTAAGACTGCCGTTTACAGCGTCGAGGCCAAGGAAGTGCGCGAAAAAGTGATGCCCGAGATGGACGACGCCTTCTTTAAGAGCCTGCAAGTCGCTAACGAGGCCGAGCTACGCACTAAGATCTCTGAAAACATCGAGACCCAAAAGAAGCAGCAAAACGCCAACGCCGAGCGCCAGCAAATTACCGAAGCGCTGATCAAAGCAGTCGATTTCCCGATCCCCGAGAGCGGCATCGAAAGCGAGACCGATGCCGTCCTGCGCGACTTCATGCAGCGTAACATGCAGCAAGGCATCTCCGCCGAAGAGTTCGAAAAGCACAAAGATTCTCTCCACGAAGGTGCCAGCAAGGCCGCCCACGACCGCCTCAAGTCTCGCCTCATCTTAACCAAGATCGCCGAAAAGGAAAAGATTAAGGTCGAGAACGAAGACTTCAGCCGCGTTATTATGATGCAGGCGCAGCAGTCCGGCCAAAGCCCCGACAAACTGGTCAAGGAGCTCCGTAAGGATCAAAACCGCGTGAATCAAATGCGCCGCGACATCATTCTAGGCAAAACCATAGATCGCCTCCTCGAAACAGCCGAGCGCGAGACTGCCGAGCCCACCGAGTAGTCGTGCTTTTCAGCACTGCAATCACCTGTTAAAAGAACGAATCCCTAAAAGCATTTGATATTCGGCGCTTGGCCTGTATGCTGTGCGCCTTTTGATCAACTTGTTCAGAAACCAAATTATACCAAATTAAAAATTGTGAGCTACGTACCACTTCCAACTGTCTATGAACGCGAAGGCCGCACTGAGCGCGCTTGGGATATCTACAGCCGCCTCTTGCGCGACCGTATCATCTTTATCGGCACTCCGATCAATGACTTCGTCGCCAACGCCGTGATCGCCCAGATGCTCTTCCTCCAGATGGAAGATCCTAAAAAGGATATCAGCCTCTACATCAACTCCCCTGGCGGCAGCGTGACCGATGGCATGGCCATCTACGACACGATGAATTTCCTCCAGTGCGACACCGTAACCTACTGCGTCGGCCAAGCCGCCAGCATGGCGACCCTGCTCCTCGCCGCGGGCACAAAGGGCAAGCGCTACGCACTTCCTAATAGCCGCGTCATGATGCACCAGCCCACCGGCGGCGCCACTGGCCAAGCTTCGGATATCACCATCGCTGCTCGCGAGATCCTTCGCTGGCGCGCACGCATGAACGAGCTTATTTCCAGCCACACCAACAAGACACCCGAAGAAATCGCCAACGACTCTGATCGCGATTTTTACCTCACAGCCCAAGATGCGCTGGCGTATGGTATCGTCGATAAGGTGATCGAAGCTAAACCTATCGGCTAATCGATTCGTTGTGATCGATTCGTTGTTATCGATTCGTTGTGATCGATTCGTTGCGATTGGTTCGTCGCCGATTGCTTTTTCAATTGATGTTAAGCATTGATTGATCGCTGAAACCCCCCAACCTTTTTAAATTATGGCTAAATCCACTCGGATGACATTCTGCTCCTTTTGCGGAAAAGCACAAAACGAAGTTCGTAAAATGATCGCCGGCCCCGCTGGCGTGCACATCTGCGATTCATGCGTGTCTGTGTGCAAGACCATCATCGACCGCGAGCTTTCTGATGCGGGCGAAGCCGCCAAGCCCAAGAAGGGAGTCAAATCTGGCAACCGTTTCAATCTGCTCAAGCCTGCGCAGATTACTGGTGCGCTCGACGAGCACGTCATCAGCCAAGACTACGCCAAGCGCGCCCTCGCCGTCGCCGTGTATAATCATTACAAGCGCCTACGCTCCGAATCGATGGGCGATCAGACATCCGATTTCGCCGATCTCGACAGTAAGTACGACGATGTGCAGATCGAGAAGAGTAACATCCTCCTGCTCGGCCCCACCGGTAGTGGTAAGACGCTGCTCGCGCGCACCATGGCCAAAATGCTTGATGTGCCCTTCGCCATTGCCGACGCCACTACTTTGACCGAGGCCGGCTACGTTGGTGAGGACGTGGAAAACATCGTCCTGCGCCTGCTTCAGTCCGCTGACTACGATGTGAAAAAAGCCGAGTGCGGCATCATTTACGTCGACGAAATTGATAAGATCGGTCGCAAGACGGACAACGTCTCCATCACCCGCGACGTTTCGGGCGAGGGCGTGCAACAAGCACTACTCAAGATTCTCGAAGGCACCGTGTGCAACGTGCCACCCCAAGGCGGGCGCAAGCACCCCAACCAAGAGTATATCCAGCTCGACACTTCCAACATTCTCTTTATCTGCGGCGGCGCATTCGTCGGCCTCGATAAGATTGTGCAGAGCCGCGTCGGCTCCAAGGCGATGGGCTTCGATACTGAGCGTAACCGCCACCAGAACGAAGTCCCCATTAGCGAGCTACTGCGCGAGACCCAGCCCGAAGATCTCATCCACTTCGGCATGATTCCCGAGTTCATCGGTCGTCTGCCCATGGTTGCCGTGCTCGATGAGCTCAGCCGCTCCGACCTGGAGCATATTTTACAAAACACCAAGAACTCCTTGGTTAAACAATACAGTAAGCTCTTTTCGATGGAAGGTGCCGATCTGCACTTTACCCGCGATGCCATCGCCGCCATCGCCGAAAAAGCCATCGAGCTCAAGACCGGTGCCCGCGCTTTACGCTCCATCATGGAGCGCATCATGCTCGATGTGATGTATGAGCTACCGCAGACTGAAAATGTCGAAAAAGTAGTGATCAACCGCGCTGTCGTCGAAGGTCGCGCAAAGCCTAAGCTACATTTCAGCAAAGCCGCTGAAGCCGCTGGAAAACTGGAAGAAAAGCCCGAGCTAGAATCGAACGACTCCTCCGTCGACGCCGCGTAAAACGCATGGCGTGTCCGCTCGCGGTCGCCAGCGGAGTCTAAGTCGTAGCGTGTCAACAAGGAGGTTGTCTCAAAATAGAAAATCATGCTGATTCCGCTGTCCAAACATACCAAAAGCTCACGCTTTCGGCTACATCTATCCAATTAGTAGCCGAATCGGTAAAGATTCATCCAATTTGTAGCCGAATCGGTAACGATTTGGTCATTTTGAAACAGCTTCCTTGTGGACACGCCACGGTCCATTTCAATTCAACACCACGAGATGATGCCCATTCCACACTGCCCCTACCTGCCCGAGTCTGAGTCTGGTATGACCTACCGCAGTCTCACCGATCTGCGCGGTGGCGATCCCGAATTGTTTTACCACACCGCCTTGCGTTACGGCCACTGCCTCTGGCTGGGCGGGCATGCCGGGCGGGCGATCTTAGCCATCACCCGCGCACTTTACGCAGACGTGCCAGAGGGCGCGGCAGTTTTGCAAGAATGGCCGCTGCCCTACCAAGCCTTGCACTGGATTGTGGCGCAGCACCCCAGTGAGGCCTTCCCTGGCAACCCCCGTATCAGCTTCCAGCACCAAGCCACCCGCCTGCGCGGCGAGCGCGAAGAGCTGCGCCGCGCCCGCGCATGGGCTGTCTGGGCGCTCATCCGCACAGCCAAGCCCGAGTTGCCCAGAGATGTCGCGCAAGCCGTGAAAGAGCCCACCTTCCAGCAGATCGAGCAAAGCTTAGTCGAGCACGGCCACGCCAACGAGGCCGCGCTCTGGCGAGGTGCGTCGGCCTCAGCGTAGGGGCTTCACTTGTGAAGACCGCCGAGCCCAAGACATCTGAGCAAGTTGGTGCCCCGCTGCGTCGATTCAAATGCCTTCGCTTAACTCACTTTGTGCCCTTGTATTTCTGCTAGGATTGGCCTATGTTTAAACATCTATGATCGATCTAGTTAAAAAAACAATGTTTGCCGGCATCGGCATGGCCGTCGTGACGAAGGATAAAATTCTGGAATCACTCGATGAATTAGTGGAAAAGGGCAAACTTACCAAAGATGAGGCATCTGCCATGTCGGATAAGATCGTCGAGGGAGGCCGCGTGGAAACTGAGAAGGCCAGAGTCGAGGCCAGCAAGCTCTTTAACGAGATGCTGCACCGCGCAAACGTAGTGACGAAGGATCAGCACGATGCCCTTGCAGCCCGCGTGACCGCGCTCGAAGGAAAGCTCCACAAGGAGTTTCCCAACGAGGACTGAGCGCCTTTGGCAGACCCTTTGGACCCTTTGGACCCTTTGGACCCTTTGTAGGGGCTTCACGCCTGTCAAGGCATAGCAACGCGAAGACTGATGTGGCGCCCGCACCCTCTTGAATCACAGCCATTGCATCCGAATTGGCTCCAGCAATCGGCAGGGATCATAGAAAGGAATTGCCTCTGGCAGCAATGACCACATCATAAACCACATCACAAACCACATGCTCGCTGATAATATTAAAACACTCTCTAGATCAGAAAAAATTCTTTTAATGAATGAGTTGTGGGAAGATTTATCAGAAAATATTGAAGCCAGTTCCCTGTGCGAAGATCAAATTCAACTGCTGGACTCGCGGTACGAAGCTTTTTTGGAGGCACCTGAGGAAGGAGTGCCTTGGTCGCAGCTTAAAACGAATCTTAGGGAACTTTTGTGAGTTTCGAGCTCATCATACTTAATTCAGCTCAATCTGATATAGCTGAAATCTTGGAAGAATACGAAAAGTTAAAGCCGTAGTTTTCAAACCTTCCCACCTCTTCCCAGTCGCCAAAGGCGTCCAATGAAACCTTTCAACTACCTAGCCAACGCCGTCCGCGCGCCTGAGATCGTGGCGATTCTTGTGCGTTGGGGTTTTGAGGATTTGCTGCTCCAACTGGATACACCGCAGTTTTTGCTCAAAAACTTGGTGCGTAAGAAAGTCACGCACCTCACGGCTTATGAGCGGGTGCGCAATGCTTGCGAGGAACTGGGGCCGATCTTTGTTAAGTTTGGGCAGATTCTCAGCACGCGCCCCGATCGGCTGCCGGAGCCGCTGGTGATGGAGCTGAAAAAGCTACGCAGTGAGGTCGAGACGCAGCCCTTTGAAAAGATCAAACCCGTTGCGCTCAAGGAATTGGGGCGCGAGTTGGAGGAGGTCTTTGCTGAGTTTGATTCTGAGGCGATTGCCGCTGGTTCGCTGGGGCAGGTCTATCGTGCCAAACTGATTTCTACGGGTGAGCAGGTCGCCGTTAAAATTCAGCGCTCCGAGATTCATAAAAAGATTTCGGCAGACATGGAGATCATGGGTTGGTTTGCCAAGCAGTTGCATGCCCGCATTGAAGAACTCCGCCCGTATAATCTGCCCTCGCTCTTGCGCGAGGCTGAGCTGCGCTTACACGAAGAGCTCGATTATCGTAACGAGGCCGACAATGCCGAAATTTTTATCGCGCTCAATGTCGGCCAGCCCAAAGTTTACGCGCCACGCGTTTTCCGCGAGCTTACTTCGCGCCGCGTGCTCGTTACCGAATGGATCGAGGGCTTTGCGCCCGACAAAGTTACCTTGCTGCCAGAGGAAGCCAAGGCATTGGCACGTCTCGGTGGCGAATCAATCTTCCACCAAATCGTGGGGACGGGCTTCTTCCACGCCGACCCGCACCCGGGCAATATGCTGGTCACTGCCGATCAACGCATCTGCTTTATCGACTGGGGGCAGGCGGGGCAAATCACGCTGCAAATGCGTTACCATCTGGCTGATTTGTTTGCCGCGATCACTAGCCGCGATGCGGACAAGGTGATTCGCGTGGCCGAGCAAATGGCGGTGGATAACCGCCGCGTAGATCGCCGCCGTTTAGAAAAAGAAATCACCTTTCTGCTCAACAAGCATCGTAAGTTTGGCCCCTCTGGCACGAAGATTGGCACCGTCGGCTTGGAAATGCTCTACCTCTTCGGCAGTAATGGCATTGAAGTGTCGGCCGACTACGCGCTGCTCTCAAAGTCAATCCTGTGCGTGGAAGAAACGGCACGCATGCTTGATCCAGACTTCAACATCCAACAAGTGGCACGCCCGTATTTGGAAAAGCTGAACAAAGAGCGCTGGAGCTTTTCTGGTATCCAGCGGCAGACGCTCTTCCCGATGCTGAATATGTTGCGCAGTGCGCAGCACATCCCCGAAAACTTGCAGCGCATCTTGCAGCGGATCGAAGACGAAGAGCTGCAGCTAAACTTCCACCACACCGGCACGGAAAATATGGAAGAGACTTTCAACTCTTCTATGAACCGTCTGACTGTCGGTATCATTATCGGGTCGCTGTTGATCGGTTCTTCATTGGTCATCACCACTGGGGTGGAGCCGCTGCTTTGGGGCTACCCCGCGATCGGCATCCTTGGCTTCTTGTTTTCTGGATTGCTCGGGCTGTATATCGTAATTTCGACGCTCAGAAAACATCGTTAGCAAAAAAAATGCCCCCCGGCGTTTCCGCGCGGAGGGCATTCCCTAACAAACAAAAGTCGTTCTCGAGAAACTAGGTCACGGCCTGTTCTGCGAAAAATTCTTGTAGCACTCTCATCTTCTCTTGCTCGATGCGTTCTTCTTGCACCTCTTCTTTTGAGCGTTGGCGCTCGTTGTCAGTCATCAAGCGGCGCATCTTGTGGATTGCGATATTTTGAATCTGGCGCACGCGCTCACGAGTGATTGCGAAGCGCTCGCCGACTTCCTCCAAGGTGAGTGGGTGGTTGCCGTCGAGCCCGAAGCGCAGCTGGATGATTTCAGCCTCGCGGTCTTCAAGTCGGCCGATAACAGACTTGATATCGTGACTCATGGACTTTTCCTGTAAATTTTCGAGTGGAGTGGCTTCGTTTTCGTCGCCGACGAGTTCGCCGAAGGTCGTTTCGCCATCTTCACCGACAGGGGCATCGAGCGATGCGGGGCGAATACTGACTGACTTGAGATGCGCGACCTTGTTGACCGGCATATTCATCAAGTAAGCGATTTCTTCGTCGCTTGGCTCGCGGTCAAGTTCGTCAGCGAGCTGAGCAGTCACTTTACGCATTTTTGCGATGCGGTCGACGAGGTGCACGGGCAGGCGGATGGTTTTACTCTGGTTGGCGAGTGCGCGCTTGATCGATTGCTTGATCCACCAAGCGGCGTAAGTGCTGAGTTTGCCGCCCTTGGAGGGGTCGAATCGCTCGACCGCTTTGACGAGGCCGATGTTGCCTTCGCTGATCAAGTCGAGCAACGGCAGGCCGAAATTGTTATAATCATAAGCGATTTTTACGACTAGGCGCAAGTTAGCTGAGATCATGTGGTCTCGTGCAGATTTGTCACCCGCCTTAATGCGTTCTGCAAGGTCAATTTCCTCTTGTTTACTGAGGAGGGGCGTCTTACTGATCTCTTGCATGTAGGTGCGCATGACGTTGCGATCGTTGGAAGGGAGTTCCCGAACATCAGTGATGGCCTCCGCTTCGTCAGTCATAGCGCGAGGTACGGCGGATAGCCGAAGTTCTTGTGAACGGGAAATACGGTTTTTGTATGCTGTTTTTGCCATGCTTTTGCGTCGGTTGAGTGGTCACTGCCACTAGTTGTGATGATTAGAACTCAGAAACCTCTCTTAAGTTCCATAATCTATCGCAACATCGATGCCAGTCTTACAAAAAAACGTCGCTGATCGTAGAAGCGACACTCTTGTCGCTTTATTGGCGCGGGGTAATTCGTTGGAGCCAGATCATCCAGTTGCATTCGTTTGGCAAAGAGTTTGCTCCATTGCTCGCATCTTGGGGATCGTAGAAGCGACACTCTTGTCGCTTTATCGGCGCGGGGTAATTCGTTGGAGTCAGATCATCCAGTTGCATTCGTTTGGCAAAGAGTTTGCTCCGTTGTTCGAATCTTGGGGGGAGTAGAAGCGACACTCTTGTCGCTTTATTGGCGCGGGGTAATTCGTTGGAGTCAAATCATCCAGTTGCATTCGTTTGGCAAAGAGTTTGCTCCGTTGTTCGCATCTTGGGGGGGGGTAGATTTTCGGCTTGATCGAGGCCCCAATAAAGCGACAAGAGTGTCGCTTCTACTTAGTGCCGAACATATTCTCTGCTAAAGCTACTGCTTTCAGCATCCCCTTCGCTTTATTGACTGTCTCCATGAACTCAGTCTCGGGCACGGAGTCGGCCACAATGCCAGCGCCGGACTGGATGTAGATCTTGCCGTCTTTGATCACTGCGGTGCGGATGCCGATGCAGGAGTCGTGGTTGCCGCCATAGCCGAAGTAGCCGAGGGCACCACCGTAAACGCCGCGCTGGCTCTGTTCAAGCTCAGCGATAATCTGCAGGGCGCGGACCTTAGGCGCACCGCTGAGGGTGCCAGCAGGAAAAGTGGCCCGCATAAGGTCGTAGGCCGAGCACTCGGGGCGTATCTTGCCTACCACCTGCGAGACGATGTGCATAACATGTGAATAACGTTCAATCGACATGTAGTCATGCACCTCGATGGTGCCATATTGGCACACGCGCCCGATGTCGTTGCGGGCGAGGTCAACCAGCATCAGATGTTCGGCCTTTTCTTTCTCGTCGGCGAGCAGATCTTGCTCCAGGGCGAGGTCTTCGGCCTCGGTCTTGCCGCGGTGCCGTGTGCCAGCAATGGGGCGGATCTCGACTTGGTCGCCAGTGAGCCGCACATGCACCTCGGGCGAGGCACCGACGACGGCAAATTCAGGGTCTTCCATCAGAAACATATAGGGCGAAGGATTCACCGTGCGCAGCGCACGATAAAGATCGATCGGCTGGGGTTCAAATTCTTTTTCAAAGCGTTGCGATAGAACGGTTTGAATAACGTCGCCCGCGCGCACATACTCCTTCACTTGGGCGACGGCTGCTTTGAAACGTTCTTCGGTGAAATTGCCCGCTGGCACAGTCACTTCGCCTGGCTCGCTAATGGGGCGGTGACTAAAGGGGCGTTGCTGCTCTAGTAGGTGGTAAATACGCTCAATTTCAGCGACGGCTTGTTCGTAAGCTGCGTCGGCTTCGTCAGTATCACCCGCGCCCGTGTGAGCATACACGCAAATACGCAGAACTTGGCGCACATGGTCAAAAATAAGCACTGAATCGGTGATTAAATAGTAAAGAATCGGCACTGCGAGCGGGTTTTCGCTAGGCTTGGGAACGGTCGGCTCGATACTGTGAATAAACTCATGGCCGACGAAGCCAACGGCACCTCCTGAGAAGTAGGGCATGTCCGGCATTTCGACAGGTTGATAGGTAGCCATCTCCGCTTCGATCAACTTGAGCGGATCGGCGGGCGTCGGCACGGTCTCGGTGCTGCCGTCTTTGTGCTGGATCGAGGTCTCACTCTCAAAGACACGGAAAATCTTACGCGGATTTGCTCCGAGAAAGGAAAAGCGGCTGATGCGCTCGCCACCGACGATGGACTCGAAGAGAAACGCTGGGCCGGCGTGGCGGATTTTGGAATATGCGCCGAGCGGGGTTTCGCAATCTGCCGTGAGATCCATGTAGATTGGAATGCTGTTGCCCTTGGAAGTCAGTTTGGCAAATTCGGATTTGGAAGGCTGGATGTTCATGGGATGCACGCTGAGCGTGGAAGATGAAACTTAAAGTTCGGAGGTCGAACCATTTTTCGCGGAAGAAGCAAGAGCCTACCAAGTCGCGGCTCTACAATATATCCAAGCTCACAATCAGCACAAGCTGCGTCAAAAGCGCGATACTGAGCAGTGCATAAACAAACACCATGAAATAATCGTTGGCAAATCGACGCTCAGGTGAGCGTGGGCGAGGTTTTTTCGCCGAGCGCGGTTCGTCGTGGCGCGGTTCGCGGCTGCCTCCCTGCACGATGGGTGAGCCACCTTTGCGGTTGCGGAGGTGGGAGAGGCGGTCGGTGAGATTTGTGAGCTCGGCCATGGCGCTGAATTTTACCGATTTCCGGGCGCTGGCAAGGTTAGAAGAATCGATCCAGTTTATATCGGCTATAAGGTTGACTAATCGCGGACATTTTATCGCAAATCAGGGGTTGACGCGCTGAGAATGGGTCTCCATCACATTCGCTTCCCCGTAGCACTGGCTACGGCTTTGATTTTATACATCCAGTTCGTCGTGAACAAGCTACTACTCTCAACTTCTGCTCTCTTTTTGACTGCTTCTGCGCTAAATGCCGCCGATGGAGTCAGTCCGTCGGCCTACAAGTTGACAGAGATTTTTGGGCTACCCGTGACGAATTCGATGGTCACTACTTGGGTGATTTCGATTGTTTTCATTATAATTATCCGTCTCAGCATCGGCACGCCTAAGTTGATTCCGGGAAAGGGGCAGGCCGTGATCGAAAACATCGTGGATGCGCTGAAAGGCCTGCTAGAGCCGATCGTCGGTAAGAAGGCCTTTCCTTTGGCTTTTCCGGTTTTGATCGGCTTCTTTATTTTTATCCTGCTGCATAACTGGAGTGGCCTATTGCCTGGAGTCGGCGTCTTCGGGACGATTACCGAATCTGGCGAGCTCAAGTACTGGATGCGCCCAGCAAATTCGGATTTGAATTCGACCTTTGGCATGGCGCTGGTTGCTATGATGGTGTGGCTCTTCGTCAGTCTGAAAGTGGCCGGGCCTAAGTTTTTTATCTGGGAACTCTTCGGTAATAAAGCGGATAAGAAAGAAACGCCCAAGGCGATCTACTTGTTACTGATGCCTGTTTTCATCTTGGTCGGTTTTATCGAAATCATTTCGATCGCCTTTCGCCCGGTCTCTCTTTCGTTCCGTCTTTACGGGAACGTCTTCGGTGGCGAAAATTTGTTGGCCAGTATGACGGGCTTGATCCCTTACATCGTGCCGGTGCCTTTCTACTTCTACGAAGTGCTGGTCGGCGTCGTCCAAGCGCTCATTTTCACCCTCCTAGTAGCCATCTACATCGGGTTGATGACTAATCACGAGGAAGACCACGCACACTAGAACTTAATTTCTACACTTTCATTGCCGAGACCATGTGAGATTAAATGTGGGCGGCATCGAATAAACCTAAACACAAAATAAAAGATATGTTCAACATACTAGCAGAAATCACCGGAAATCTTAATATCGTCGCAGCCGCGATCGCCGTGCCCTTCGCCATTGGCCTGATCGGGATGAAAGCCTGTGAGTCCGTCGGTCGCAACCCCGAGTCCGCCCCTAAGGTGCTCGTTCAATCGATTATCGCCATGGCCTTCGCCGAAGCGATCGTCTTCTTCGCCATTTTCCTTGGCTAAGTTGGCACCCAGTCTTTGCCGACGATCCTCGGATCGTCGGCTCTTTCTGAATTTCCCACAGAACACCCTCCTCTCTATGAAGGCCATTTTCATTACACTGTTGACCGCACTCTCCCTACCATTCGGCCTCCTCGCTGCTGATGATGCGCTTACAGCTGCCCATCTGGAGGAAAATATCCAAGATGCTGCCCAGCACTTAAAAGCTGAAGTCGCTCATATCGAAGAAAACCTGCGCGAAGAAAAAAACAAGCTGACTCGCATCACCGACAAGTTTGGTGTCACCTGGCCGACTCTTGTTGCGCAGATGGTTAACTTTTGCCTAGTCGCCTTCGTGCTTTACAAATTTGCCGTCAAGCCAGTGGTCGCCACCCTCGACGAGCGCCAGCAGAAGATCGCCGATGGCCTGCAGTATGCTGAAGAGATGAAGACCCAACTCGCCGAAGCCGAGCGCGAGCGCGCCGAAAAAGTCAAAGAGGCCGCCATCGAAGCCCAACGCATCCTTTCTGAGTCTCGCGAACAATCCAAAGAGATGATTGAGCAAAAGACGCAAGAAGCCTCGGCCCAAGCCGAAGCCATTATCCGCAAAGCCAGCGAAGCCACCGAGCTGGAGCGCCAGAAGATGCTCTCCGACGTGCGCCAAGAAGTGGCTCGCCTCGTGGTAGCGACTTCCTCCAAAGTGCTTTCCCGCGATCTTTCCGATGCTGAAAAGCAAACATTCTCCGACTCCGCTGCCAAAGAATTGGCGGGCGCTCATAGCTAAGCCGACGCCTTTTTTATTCAGATGAGACGCGATAAAAAGATTACCCACTTGGCCAAGAAGCTCGTCGAGCTGTCTAAAGACGGTGGCGTCGTGACCGATGCCAAAGTCAGCGAAGTGCTCGTAGGTTTCAAGCAAGTCGGCCATCGCCAATACCTCGCCGTCCTCAAAGCTTATCTCGGCTACCTGCGCCGCGAAGTCGCGCTGCAAACAGCCCTCGTCTCCACGCCCGCCAGCCTAAGTGCCGATGCGCTCAAAGCGATCGAGGCCAAGTTCACGCAAGTTTACGGGCGCCCTATCACAGCTGTCGTCGAGCAAGACGCCTCCCTGATCGCCGGAGTGCGCATACGCGTCGGCGACGATGTTTATGATGCCTCCGTAGCCGGTCGCCTGCAACGCCTAGCTGAAAACGTCCACTAAGCCACTTTCCAACCTTCCCATCTTCGAACCTTCCCACTTTCCCAAACTATGAGCTCTATAGTCGAACAAATCGAAAACGAAATCGCTGGCTTCCAAGCCGGCGCCGTCAAATCCAACACCGGTAAGATTGTCTCCATCGCCGATGGTGTCGCCAAGCTCGAAGGCTTGTCCGGCGTCATGTATAATGAGATGATCGATTTCGGCAAAGGCATCTTCGGCATCGCGCTGAATCTCGAAGCAGACGAAGTCGGTTGCGTGATCTTGGGTGACTACTCCAAGCTCAAGGAAGGCGACGAAGCCTCCACTTCTGGCAAACTACTTTCCGTGCCCGTCGGCATGGGCCTCCTCGGCCGCGTCGTCGACGCCCTCGGCAGCCCCATCGACGGTAAAGGCCCGATCAACTCCAGCGAGAACTACCCGGTCGACCAAGTCGCGCCCGGCATTATCCCTCGTAAGTCAGTCGACCAGCCCATGCAGACCGGCATCATGTCGATCGACTCGATGATCCCCATCGGCCGTGGCCAGCGTGAGCTCATCATTGGTGACCGCTCCACTGGCAAGACTACCATCGCGATCGACACGATCATCAATCAGGCCAAGATCAATAACCAGCACCGCAACGAAGACGGCACCTTCCCCGAAGGCTTCCGCCCCGTTTACTCGATCTACGTCGCCATCGGCCAGAAGAATTCCAACATCGCCCGCACTATCAACGTGCTGGAAAAAGCCGGCGCCATGGAATACACTATCATCGTCTGCGCCTCTGCCGGCGACAATCCTGCCAATCAATACATTGCCCCGTTCTCCGGCGCGTCGATGGGCGAGTATTTCATGCACAACGGCATGGATGCCCTCATCGTGTATGATGACCTTTCTAAGCAAGCCGTCGCTTATCGCCAGATTTCTCTGATTCTCAAGCGCCCCTCCGGCCGTGAAGCCTATCCCGGTGACGTTTTCTACCTCCACTCGCGCCTACTAGAGCGTTCCGCTCGCGTGAATGAGGATAACGGTAATGGCTCGCTCACCGCGCTGCCCATTATCGAGACCCAAGCGGGCGACGTGTCCGCTTACATCCCGACCAATGTGATCTCGATCACCGACGGCCAAGTCTTCCTCGAAACCGACCTCTTCAATCAAGGCATCCGCCCCGCGGTATCGGTCGGCCTCTCCGTTTCCCGTGTAGGTTCGGCCGCGCAGATCAAGGCGATTAAAAAAGTCGCCGGTAAGGTCAAGCTGCAACTCGCGCAGTTCCGCGAGCTCGCCGCCTTCGCGCAGTTCGGCTCCGACCTCGATGCCAAGACCAAAGCGCAGCTCGAGCGCGGTGCCCGCGTCGTCGAGCTGTTCAAGCAGACCGCCTTCAACCCGATCCCTGTCGAAGTGCAATCCTCCCTCATCTGGGCGGTGCAAAACGGCTTCTTCGATACCATCGCCGTCGCAAAGATCGTCGAAGCGACTTCCCACCTCCGCGAGTACCTCGAAACACGCGGCGCCAAGATCATGGGCACCATTCGCAGCGAAAAAGCCATCAGCGACGAGACCGAAGCGGCCCTCAAATCTTCTCTAGAAGAGTGGAAAACCAGCTTCACTGCCTAGGTCTTAGGTTCACTCGCTCTTCTTTCTTATTTCTTAAATCTTAATTCTTAATAATGGCCAATCTTCGCGACATCCGGCGCCGCATCAAGTCGGTTAAAAACACCCGGCAGATCACGCGTGCGATGCAGCTCGTTTCCTCTTCCAAGATGAAGCGCGCGCAGGACGCCGCCATTGCTGGGCGTCCTTACGCCTTGCTGCTCGCCGATCTGCTCGACACCGTCGGCGAAAAGCTCGAACTCGCCGGTGCCAGCATTAAGCACCCCTTCTTCGAGAAGCGGGAGGTCAAGGCACGTGGCATCCTAGTCCTCTCCACGGACAAAGGTCTCTGCGGCCCGCTCAATACAAATCTCTTCCGCAAGATCATCGAAGAGGTCAAAGGCACCGCCAAGTTCATCACCGTCGGGCGCAAAGCCACCCAGTTCATCTCCCGCTCGCAGCGCAGCTTGATTGCCGACTTCACCGTATCCGACAAGGCCGAGTTCGCCGAGCTGCGCCCGATGCTTAAGTTACTCATCGATTCCTACCTCGACGGCACCGTCGATACCATCGAAGTCGCTTATCCCAGCTTCGTCAACGTGCTGGTGCAAGAGCCCATTATCCGCTCGCTGCTGCCGATCACCGATATGCGCGAAGTGCTCGAGCACATCAAAAAACGCGTCGGCGCCGCCCCCTCGCTGGAGGCGCGCAGCGATACCCGCGAGATGGTCTTCGAGCCATCCCCGCAAGCGGTTTTGGCCGATTTGCCCGATCTCTACGTCAAAGTCATCATCCACCAGCTGCTGCTCGAAAGCCGCGCCGCCGAATACTCCGCGCGCATGGTTGCCATGAAGGCCGCTACCGATAACGCATCGACCCTCGTCGACGATCTCACGCTCGATTACAACAAAGCACGCCAAGCCGCGATCACCCAGGAAATCCTGGAAATCGCCGCCTCCGCAACTGCCAACTAATCGATTTCAAACTGTCAAACTTTCCCACCTTCAAACTTTCCCACTTTCCAAACCATCATGAGCAAAAACGGTAAAATCGTCCAAGTCATCGGCGCCGTCGTCGACGCCGCCTTTCCACAAGACAGCGTCCCCAAAATTTTCGACGCCATCACCATCACCTTCAAGGTTGGCGACGCTGAAAAGCATCTCACTCTCGAAGTGCAGCAGCACCTCGGCGAAGGCATGGTGCGCGCCGTCGCGATGACCTCCACCGATGGCCTCGTGCGCGGCATGGAAGTGGTCGGCACTGGTTCCTCGATCTCCGTCCCCGTCGGCGACGCCGTCCTCGGGCGCATCTTCAACGTTACCGGCGATACCGTGGATGAAAAAGGCCCCGTCGCCACTGACGAGCGCCGCTCGATTCACCGCCTCCCCCCCGAGCTCATCGATCAAGCCACCGACGCCGAGATTCTCGAAACAGGCATCAAAGTCATCGACCTCATTTGCCCCTTTACCAAAGGTGGTAAAGTCGGCGCCTTCGGCGGTGCCGGTGTCGGCAAGACAGTTGTCATCATGGAGCTGATCAATAACATCGCCAAGGCGCACGGTGGTTACTCCGTATTCGCCGGAGTCGGTGAGCGTTCACGTGAGGGAAATGATCTCTACCACGAAATGTCCGATGCCGGCGTCATCGACCAAAAAGATATCAGTAAGTCCAAAGTGGCCCTCGTTTACGGCCAGATGAACGAGCCTCCCGGTGCCCGGATGCGTGTCGCGCTGTCCGGCCTCACCATGGCCGAGTACTTTCGCGATGAAAAAAATCAAGATGTGCTGCTGTTTGTGGATAACATTTTCCGCTTCTCACAAGCCGGTGCCGAAGTATCCGCGCTACTAGGTCGCTCGCCCTCCGCCGTGGGTTACCAGCCCACACTCTCGCAGGAGATGGGTAACCTTCAGGAGCGCATCACCTCCACCAAGAAAGGTTCCATCACCTCCTTCCAAGCTGTTTACGTTCCCGCCGATGACTTGACCGACCCCGCGCCGGCTAACACTTTCGCCCACTTGGACTCCACCATCGTGCTAGAGCGTTCCATCGCCGAGTTAGGTATCTACCCTGCGGTCGATCCTCTCTCATCGATCTCCAACGCACTCGATCCAGCCATCGTCGGCGAAGAGCACTACCAGTGCGCCCGCGGCGTGCAAAATGTGCTCCAGCGCTACAAGGATCTGCAAGACATCATCGCAATTCTCGGCCTAGACGAGCTTTCGCCCGAGGATAAACAGACAGTTTACCGCGCCCGCAAAGTGCAAAAGTTCCTCTCTCAGCCCTTCCACGTGGCCGAGGTATTCACCGGCACCCCCGGTGAATATGTTTCCACCGCCGACACCATCAAAGGCTTCCAAATGATCCTCAATGGAGAGTGCGACGATCTCGCCGAGAACGACCTCTACATGAAGGGCAACATCGACATGGCCTTCGACGCCAACAAGAAGGACTGAAGCAGCAAAGCTGCTTTTCTGTCTTCTGACCTCTGTCTTCTGACCTCTGTCTTCTGACCTCTGAACCAAATGATCACACTCGAAATCATCACACCCGACGCCAAGGTGCTCACCACAGAGGCCATCCAAGTCGTCTTACCGACTGAGACGGGTGAAGCCGGCATCCTGACAGGCCACGTCCCGATGGTCACTAAAGTCGTGGCCGGTGAGTTAAAAGTCATCAAAGAAGAGGGCACCGAATTCATCGCCGTCGACCACGGCTTCGCTAAGGTATTGGGCAACACCATTTCCGTGCTCACCGAAGCCGCCATCGACGTAGCCGAGATCGATCTCTCCGCCGTCGAAGCCGCCCAAGCCAGCGCCGAGCAAGCCCTCAAAGATGCCGAAGGCCTCGACCCGCTAGAAATCGACCGCCTCGAAAGTAGTCTCCAGTTCCTAATCGCCCAGAAACTGGCCAAAGGCCGCCGCCGCTAAAAAGCTCCTACGTGTGGGCTTCATTATTTTTATATAAACTTGGAATAAGTTCAAAGGGATGAGGCAAAGTAGATAATCGAAATTTTAATTTAATAAGCATATGTCAGGACACAGTAAATGGGCCACAATTAAACGAGCTAAAGGCGCGGCAGATGCCAAGCGTGGCAAAATTTTCAGCGTATTGAGTAAAGACCTCACGCTGGCCGCGCGCGACGGTGGGGGCGATGCGACCACGAATCCGCGCTTGCGCACGGTCATTGCTAAGGCCAAAGCCGCCAATATGCCTTCGGACAACGTCGAGCGTGCCATCCAAAAGGGCACTGGTGAGCTGCCCGGCGTCACTTACGAAGAGCTCGTCTATGAAGGCTACGGTGCTGGCGGCGTCGGCATCATCGTCGAAATCACCACTGATAACAAAAACCGGTCTGCCTCCGAAGTGCGCAGCACGATGACGAAAAACGCGGGCAACCTCGCCGGGGTCGGTTCGGTCGCCTTTCAATTCGACCGCAAAGGGCAGGTCATCATCGATTCCAGCAAAATCAGCGAAGAAGCCCTGATGGATCTAGCGCTCGAAGCCGGTGCCGAAGACATCAAAAATCAGGGTGACCACTACGAGGTGATTTGCCCCATGACTGAGTATGACACGCTCTCACAAGCTCTCAGCGACCATGAGATCGAGACTGAGTCCTCCGAGCTGGCCTACATTCCTAATATTTTAGTGTCCGTCGAGGACAAGGAGATCGCCCGCAAAGTGCTCCATTTGATCGAAAAGCTCGACGATCTGGAAGATGTGAAGGCCGTCCACTCCAACATGGATCTCGCGGAAGACCTCCTCGGCGATGAGGAGGAATAAGCGACTCCTCGAACATCCTCAAAAACCGCTTGCCAAGCGCGCCGACAGCACTCATCTTCCTACAATAGTCTCTTTTAATTCAACCCCACAAAATAAAATGCGCATCAAGATCCTCGCTCTCCTGTCTCTTCTCACGGCCGCTCTGGTATTTACTGGTTGCGACGGTGGCACCGCTCAAATGGCACCTCGCGAAGCCAACCTGCTCGGTATCGTCGAAGTAGATGCTGAATCCTACAAGCCGACTGGGCCTAATACCTTTGCTGTCTCTACCGATGAACTCTACTCACGTCAGAATTTTGACGGCACTAATGTCTCTCTGTTCTGGGGGCTGATCACGCTTAAAGATTATTAGACTTCTTTGACTGTCGTTTAAGCTTACATGTAAGCATAGAAGTTTCAAATTTACCAAAGACCGCCTCCGCAACGAGGCGGTCTTTTCTTAGAATATGTCCCATTTGAGTCAGGAAAGTTTGGAAACTGGTCGCGATGCCATGCGTGCTGAAGCGGCGGCCATCGAGATGGCCGCCGCGCGCTTGGGTGCCTCGTTCACCGCCGCGGTCGACATCATTCTCGCCGCGCCGAGTAAGCTGGTGGTCTGCGGTATCGGTAAGTCCGGCCATATCGGTGCCAAGCTGGCGGCCACTTTTTCCAGCAGCGGCACGCCCGCTATTTTTCTGCACGCTGCCGAAGCCATCCATGGCGATCTAGGGGTGTATCAGCCCGGTGATCCTACCATCGTGTTGTCCAAGAGCGGCAGTACCGCTGAGGTGATTCGGCTGTTGCCACTCTTTAAAAAGTTTAAGTCACCTGTGATCGCCATCGTGGGTAATATCAACTCACCCATCGCCGCCGCCGCCGATGTAGTGATCGATGCCAGTGTCGAAAAAGAGGCCGATCCGCTCAATTTGATGCCCACTTCCAGCTCCACAGTGAGCCTAGCCATCGGCGATGCGCTGGCCGCCGCGCTGGCCAAGGCGCGCGACTTTACCGCCGAAGAGTTTGCCACTTTCCACCCCGGTGGCCAGCTGGGGCGCAATTTATTGATGACGGTCGGCGAGGTGATGCACCCTGTCGGGCGCGTGGCTTGCGCGCAGGCGAGCGAAACTCTGCGCGAGGTGGTGATCCGTATGACCAAGGCACCCTACGGCGCGGCCTGCGTGATATCGGCAACGGGGCGCCTGGAAGGCATCATCACCGATGGCGATATTCGCCGTATACTCTCGGAGCACGGCGATATCCTTGCAAAAGAAGTCGGCAGTTGCATGACTGTATCCCCGATTGCCACCCATCCCGGCATGAGCCTCGGGGAGGCCGTGCGCATCATGGAAGACCGCCCCTCGCAGATCTCCGTGCTGCCCGTAGTCGACCCGCAAAATAAAAACTGCGTCGGCTTGCTGCGTCTGCACGACGTGTATCAGCCTAGCTTTTCCTAGTCGTGTCAGGGTTTTACCCTAGAAACCGCTCGGTCAGGCACTTTACGATGTAGTCGTGAGCTTCTTCGATGCTGTCGACAATCTTGATGAGTTCAAGATCTTCCGGCGAGATGGTGCCCCATTTAACCAGCGCTTCGAGGTTGAGCACGTCGTTCCAAAACTCGCTGCCGAACAACACGATGGGCGGCACTTTCTCGATCTTCTTGGTCTGCACGAGGGTGAGCGTTTCAAAAAGCTCATCCAGTGTGCCGAAGCCTCCGGGGAAAGCGATCAGTGCTTTGGCCAAAACGACAAACCAGTATTTGCGCACGAAGAAGTAGTGAAACTCGAACTTCAATTCATCGGGGATGTAATCGTTGACGCCCTGCTCGAAGGGCAGGCTGATGCCGAGGCCGACGGATTTGCCGCCTACGTTGTGGGCGCCGAGGTTGGCCGCTTCCATGATGCCGGGGCCGCCGCCGGAGCAGATTAGGAACCGGTCTTGATGTGGGCCGGGAAGGCTCATCGACCACTTGGTCAGTGATTCGGAGAGTTGCACGGCGGCCTCGTAGTAGGGCGCGGATTGCACCGCGCACTTGGCTTGGTGCAGGCTGCGCTTTTCTGTGGGCGTTAGGTTTTCAGGGTCTTTGATTGTGGCCTGCGCGGTGGCGAGTTGTTTCTCAGCCACTTTGAGCGGTTTAATCCGGGCAGAGCCGAAGAGCACGATCGTATCCTCTACCTTTTCCTCTGCAAAGCGCAGGCCAGGCTCAGTCATTTCGCACAGCACGCGAATGTTGCGGGCAGGGACGCTATTTAAAAAATCGAGATTTTTGTAGGCCTTGAGTGGCCATTCGTCGCGGGAGCATTCACGGGGAAGTGTCATAGCTTTTGTATTAAGATTAAGTTTAGAATTAGAAGTCGAATTTAGAAGAGCGCGCATTAGTCTTTGCCAAAGCGGCGCTCCCATTCGCTCCAGCTGATTTCGTTGAAAGTCGGTTTGCCGAAGGGCGAGGTGTGCGGGGTCTCGCAGGCGAGTAGGTCGGCGGCGAGTTGCTGCACGGCTGCCTCACTCATTAAATCGCTGCGGCGGTAACTGCCAGCCACGGCTAGCTTGGCCACGGCCTCCCAGACGAGCTCGCTCTGCTTGCGCGAGCCACCGCGCTGGCGCAGGAGGTCGACCATGTCACGCACGAATGCCTCGGCTTGCTCGGGCTCGAGCCATGCGGGCACGGCTTCGATCCGAAAAAAGTGTCGCCCGAATTCTTCGATCTGGAAGCCTTGTGCGTTGATCAAATCGAGGTGAGCGAGCAGTGCTTCCGAGGCCAGTGGCTCCAGCTCGACCGGGTGGGGGATCAGTAAGCCTTGGCTGGGCGGTGTGCTCTCTTTGTAGCTTTGCAAGATGCGTTCGAAGCGCACCCGCTGATCGGCGTGGCGTAGATGCAGCATCACCAAGCCGCGCGGTGTGTTGAACAGGCCGTATTGCTTTTTGAGGCAGGTGATCAGCCGCCATGCAGGCGTGGCGGGGTGCGCGGGCGTGGCGATTTCTGGGAGTGACGCGGGCGTGGCGATTTCTGGGAGTGACGCGGGCGAGGCGATTTCTGAGAGTGGCGCGGGCGCGGCGATTTCTGGGAGTGATGCGGGCGCGGGCTGCGATGCGGGCGCGGGCTGTGTTCGAGGCGCGGCGGCGGCGGTGGCTGCGCTGGCTACGCTGGCGGCTGCGGGCGCGGGCGTCGGCGTGGTGGGCGCTGGTTTCGGGAGTGGTGTTTTTTGCGGGGTCGGTGCGCTTTCGGGTGGTGCGCTGCTTTTGTTGGGCTCAGGCCTTTGGCTCTGCTGGGGCGGTAAACCAAGCCCACTACTTGTCGGGCGCTCTGCTTGCGTTGCGGCGGCCAGCGTGGCGGTAATCGCGCCCAGCACGAAGCGCCGGATCGCCCCGTCATTGCGGAAGCGCACCTCGCGCTTGGCGGGGTGTACGTTGACGTCGACCTCCTGCGGCTGGATCTGGAGAAAGAGAAAAGCGGGTGGGTAGCGGCCTTTCTGAATGCGCCCGTGGTAGGCGTCCAGCACGGCGAAGCCGAGGGTGCGACTGTCCACCGGGCGGCGGTTGACTAGCGTCACCAGCTCGCGCCGAGTGGAGCGGCCCACCCCGGGCTTGGCAGTGAGGCCAGTCAGACGGTAGCCAGTTTTTTCGTCCGTTACATCGACAGGGATCAGATCATCGGCGAGGCTCCGGCCCCAGATCTCGGCGACGCGATCGCGCAAGTTTTCGCAGACGGGCGATTGGAAGACAGTGCGCCCGCCCTCCAGCACGCGGAAGGCTATTTGCGGGTGTGCCACGGCGAAGAGCCGCGTATTATAGGTGATGTGCGCCGTCTCGGTGGGATCGGTCTTGAGGAATTTCCTGCGCGCGGGCACCGAGTTAAAAAGCTGCGCGACTTCGATCACGGTGCCGACTGGCATGCCGCAGTCTTTTTTTTCAAGTAGTTTGCCGCCGTTGATCTTGATCTCGGTGCCGTGCTCCCAGCCCTCGGCGCGCGTGCGCAGTGTGAAGCGCGAGACAGATGCGATTGAGGGCAGCGCCTCACCGCGAAAACCGAAGCTCGACACTTCGTTGAGATCGGCCGCCTCGCGGATTTTACTGGTGGCGTGGCGCTCCAGCGAGAGCAACGCCTCGTCGGGGCTCATACCTCTGCCATTGTCTTCGATCCGGATGTAGGATTTGCCGCCATTGCGAAACTCGACCTCGATGCGAGTGGCGCCAGCATCGATGCTGTTTTCCACCAGCTCCTTGACCACGGCGACTGGGCGCTCAATCACTTCGCCAGCGGCGATCTGGTTGGCGACTTGGTCGGAAAGTATGCGGATCGATGACATGCAGCTATCTAAGTCATCAACTGTTGAAGCACAGGCCGGTGGCTGCAAAGCAATTTCGCGTTTTTGCGCTATTCGACAATGATGATCCCGACTAAAGTAAGTCTGGACTTGTTTTTTATGGGCATGGCTTACACTTACTACTCATATGCCGAATCGTCTTTCTAAGGAGAATAGCCTCTACCTACAACAGCATGCCTCTAATCCAGTTGACTGGTATCCATGGGGTGAGGAAGCGCTCAAGGCCGCAGAGGCTGCCAACAAGCCCTTGCTCGTTTCCATCGGCTACTCCGCCTGCCACTGGTGCCACGTCATGGCGCACGAGAGTTTCGAGGATGCCTACATCGCTGGCATCATGAACAAGCACTTCATCTGCGTGAAGGTCGACCGCGAGGAGCGCCCCGACGTCGACCAAGTTTACATGGAAGCGGTGCAAATGATCCAGCAGCAGGGAGGCTGGCCGCTCAACGTCTTTTGCCTGCCCGATGGCCGCCCCTTTTTCGGCGGCACCTACTTCCCCCCCGAAGATCGCGGGCAAGGGCTTATTCCATGGCCGCAGATGTGCATGCGCATCGCCGATTTCTATAAACGCTCGAAGGCCGAGCTAGAGGAAAACGCCGATGCCATTCAGAAAAACATCCTCGCCGGCACCCAAGCCGCCAGCACTGGTGGCGACTCTGGTCAGCTCACGCCCGACCTGCTCACCGAGGCCGCGCTCGGTATTTGCGGGAATCACGACGACCAATATGGCGGCTTCGGCGGCGCACCCAAGTTTCCGCCCTCGATGGCGCTCAACTTCTTGCGCGCCCTGCGCCCCGCGGCCAACCCCAATCTCGCGCAGCGTATCGACGAAGTCAGCCACACCACGCTGCGCGCCATGGCGCACGGCGGCCTCTACGATCAGTTCGGCGGCGGCTTTGCCCGCTACAGCGTCGATGCCCACTGGCTGATCCCGCACTTTGAGAAGATGCTCTACGATAATGCCCTGTTGATCGATGCCTACACCCGCGGCTGGCTCGACTCGCAAGACCCCCTCTACGCCGCCGTAGTCGAGGAGACCATTGGCTGGCTCGAGCGCGAAATGTCCGCCCCCGAGGGCGGCTTCTACGCCGCGCTCGATGCCGATAGCGAGGGCGAAGAAGGCCGCTACTACGTATGGACGCCCGAAGAGGTCGACTCCGTGCTCGGCCCCGCGCTCGCCCGCGAAGTGCGCACCGCTTACAACATCACCGCCGAAGGTAACTTCGAACACGGCAAAAGCAACCCCGCCCTCGTCGAGCCCGATTTCGCCGTGCGCACCCAGCTCACCGAAGCCCGGCGATTGCTGCGCACACACCGCGAAGCCCAGCGCGTGTCACCCGGTAAAGATACCAAAATCAGCACCGCCTGGAACGCCATGCTGATCCGCGCCCTCGCCGATGCCGGATTCTATTTCAACCGCCCCGAGTGGACGCAGCGCGCGCGCCGAGCCGTCGATTTCCTGTGGGACTCGCTCGTCACCGAAACGGCCGACGGCATCCAGCTCAAAGCCGTTTATTACGAAAGCGGCGGCGCCCAAGTCGATGCCTACTTGCACGACTACGCCCTGCTGGCCGAGGCCAATCTCGCCGTCGCATCGAAAATCGACTGGGTCGAGCCCGGCCTGGGCGCCCGCTACCAAGCCCGCGCCCAAGCCAGCATCGATCAAGCGCTTAAAGACTTTGCCGACGCGCACAGCATCGGCTACTACTTTACCGCCGAAGGTGCCGAGACCCCCGTCGCCCGCCGCAAAGAGTGGTTCGATAACGCCACCCCGTCTGGTAACTCTGTCATGCTTCACGCTCTCAGTGGCCTTTACGCCCTCACCGGCGATGGCCGCTACGTCGCCGAGCTAGAGGCCACCTTGCCCGCCTACGCCGACTACGCGCGTAAAGTTGCCGCCGGCGTCGCCCACGGGCTCGAAGCCGCCGCCACCCACCAGTCCGGCGTCGCCGTGATCAAGGTCGGGCAGGGCGTCGATCTCCAATCCCTGCGCGACGCCCTCGCCGCCAAACCATGGCGACGCTCCTTTATCCAACAGAGCCCAGAGCTACCAGCCAATCACATCCAAGTGTGCCTCGCTACCCAATGCCTCGCCCCAACCGAGGGTCTCGATCAGGCGCTGCTAAACTTATAAATTATTTCGTATCGTCAGCACTCATGTCCGAAGACCTCCACGATCTCTACCAAGCGATCATCCTCGATCACAACAAACGCCCCCGCCACTACGGAGCTCTGGCGGATGCCACGCATCGAGCCGAAGGCTACAACCCTCTCTGCGGTGACAAGATCGAAGTGTTTCTCAAAGTCACCGCCGATCGCATCGAGGCCATTCAATTTGAAGCGGCCAGTTGCGCGATTTGTAAAGCCAGCGCCTCTATGATGACTCAGGCACTCACGGGGCAAAGACTAGCCGAATGCTCCTCGATCTACGCCGCCGCTACCCGTATCCTAAAAACGGATACAGACGCCCCGAGCCTCGACAAGGAGGGCGAGCTCGCCGCCCTCGCCGGCGTGCGCAAGTTCCCCGCAAGAGTCAAATGCGCCACCTTACCTTGGCACACCTACCAAGCCGCCCTGCGCGGCGAGTCCAAAGCCGCGACAGAGTAGGAGATCCTTTGCAGTAGGGTAGCGCTGAGTGGCCCACTCCGCATGGTTCAAGGGTAGCGCTGAGTGGCTCACTCAGCATGGCATCCGAAGTCTTGAATCCGCTTGATTAGATCCCGTGCGCCTCGCTACCCGATTCAACTCCTTATTTGTAGTGGTAGCGCATCTGCACAAATGTGATGCCATGCTCGAATTCTTTGTAGATGATGCGGTGCTCTTCGGTGATTCTTCGTGACCAGTAACCTCGTAGGTGATGCTTGAGTGCCTCGGGCTTACCTATGCCTTCGTGTGGCGCACGCTGAATATTCTCAATTAGTAAATGAATTCTCTTCAAGGTTTTCTTGTCGGTCTTTTGCCAGTATTGATAGTCCTCCCATGCCTGTGGAGTAAATGTGACGTTCATTCGTTAAAGTTGATTTGTTTTTCAGCCGTTTGGCCTTGTTCCGCTGCTTCAATCGAAGCGGCGAGGCGCTTAGCGTTTGCAGGGCTACGAAGTAGGTAAGCGGTTTCTTCGAGTGATTCATAATCCTCAAGTGAGATCATGACGACTGATTGGTTACGTTTGCGCGTGATAATTACTGGATCTCTGTCTGAACACACGCGATCCATTGTGGTGGCAAGATTCTCTCTAGCGGCAGTATAAGTGATTGCATTCATATGGACACGATGCTGTCCATATAGATGTTTTGTCAATTTATTCTATGCAATATCCAAACGATGCGTTTTCTGGATTGTTTCGATCCATTCCGATTTCACCTCGGCGCGGTCGGCGAAGGTCGGACATTGTTTTACGACGGTTCGACCGACTCTCAAGAATGAGCTTCTTTTTAACTTGGGCGTTGAGTGTTTAAAGTTGAGCGTTCGAGCGAAGCGATCTGGCAAGGGTCGACATCGCCGTGGGTGACGGATTCTCCAACTCCTGAATTTAGGATGAAAGGAACGCTCAACGTTCAACACTTAAGGGGTCGAGGTCGTGCGGCAGCTGTTTGGCCAGAAGCACACCGTTAACGGATTTTCTCAGGCAGTTGCTGCACGCGGTCGCGGAGGCGATCCATGGTTTCGGCGCTTTGCTGGGTGTTGAATCCGGTGCCTAGCTGGGTGATGGCGGCGGCGAGAAAGTCGTCGACGACGACAGCGTGCGCGGAGTCGGTCAAAATGCCGATGAATTGGCTGTTTTTAGTGAAGGCGAGGTCGCCACGGGAGGAGGCGAAGTCGGTGAAGAGCTGGCCGAGGGCGGGGCGCTCCATTTTGAGGAAGCGCTCGCTCTCGGTGAGGCGCCGGAAGCCGGTGCGCCCGAAGTTACTCTCGTCGTTTTTCACTAGCACGGCTTCTTCCCAGCGTTCGGGCTGGAGCGCGAGCGGGAAAGTCTGCAGGCCGGAGGCGACGACGACGGATTGTGGCAAGGGCACAAAAAGGATGCGGGGATCGGCGCTGAGGAAGCCGACTTGGGCGATGGGGAAGCGGCGGTTACCGAGGCTGACTTCGAGGCTGGCGGCCTGCAGGTTGTTGGCATTTTTACCGAAAGCGAAGGGTGATTCGGCGCTGTGGGTCACCAGGTAAGTGGCACCGCTGGGGTCTTGAATTAGGATGCTCTTGCTCTCGTAAGTGCGGGTGTTTTGCGCGCCGAAAAGGCCGGCCTCGGTGGCGGTGAAACGGAGGCTGGCGCGGTTGTTTTGGAAGCGGGTGAAGATCTCGCTCATCGTCTGCGGACGGGCGGCTGCCATCTCTTTTTTGATTTCAGCGGAGGCTTGTGCGATGTTGGACACGCTTTGATCGAGGCGACTCACGCCTTGGCCGAGTTCACTCACGCCGGCACCTAGCTCGGAGACGTTTTCCGTGAGGCGGTCGGCGCGGGCGAAAGCTTGCTCCTTTTCGCGCTGAAGTTGCAACTTTTCGTTCTGCTCTTGGGTGAGGTTTGCCTCCAGTAGCCGGCGCTCGGCTTGGGCGACTTCTAGCTGGCGGTTGAGTGTCTCACGCTCGGCGGTGAGGCGGGCTTTGTCTTCCTCGGCGGCTTTGAGGGCGGCTTCGCGCTCGGTGAGCTCAATCTCGCGGGCGATCAGGGCTTCTTCGCTCTGACTGAGTTTTTCTCGGGCGACGGAGCTTTGGGCTTGGAGCTGGCCGAGGGTGGAGGTGAGCTGGACTTGCTCGTTTTGGGAGGTTTCGAGCTGGGTGCGGGTGCTGTCGAAGCGCTCGGCGAGTTGGGCGCGTTCGGCTTCGAGGCGCGCTTTCTCGGCGGCGAGGGCGGCTTGTTCGGCTTCGATCTGGGCTTTGGTCTTTTCGAGTTCGGCCGCCTTGGCGGTGGTGGTGGCGAGATCTGTCTGAGAGGCGGCAAGGGCGGCCTCGCGCTCGGCCAGCTCGCGGGCTTTTTCCTGTAGGCTCTCGCGCGTCTCGGTGAGGTCGTCGGTCAGGCTTTGGCGCGAGTTGAGCTCGGACGCTAACGACTCCTCCAGTAGCTCGATCAGCTCGGCCTCGGCGCTCTCGGAAGAGGCAGTGGCATCGAGCGTGGTGGGCGGCTTATTTTCGGACGGATCGAAACGTGCCAAAGCGAGCATGCTCAGGAGCAGGAAGTCGCAAATGATGAGCATGAGTGTTTTGTTCATAGCTCGATGTCTTTCATAAAGGAGCCGTCGGGGTCGGCTCCTCGGGAGGAGCCGACTTCCATAATGAGGTGGCGGCGGTAGGGGCGCAGGTTGATCACCTTGAGCATGGCCACGAAGAGGATGCCGAAAAGGGTGGAGGCGTAGGCGGCCATGAGGCTGGCTTCGACGATGCCCACGGCGACGAGGATCAACGACAGCACGGTGCCGCCGAGGCCGACGTAGAGGCCGAAGTCGAAGAGGTTTTCTTCGTTTTCAAGCAGCTTGAGCTTGAGCCCGGCGCTGAGCTTTTGCTTGGCGATCTCTTTCAGCTTGATCAGGCAGAAGCAATAAATGACGAGCTGCACGATGAAGAACAGTGCGAGGACGAGGAGGGTGACTTGATTGATTTCTTGCATGGCGTTGACGGGTGATTTGAGAGCTTGTAAGGAATCGGCGACCACGAATTCGATGCGTGGCGCAGAGTTGGTTTCGGTGTTTTGAGATTTGAGAATTTCGGGCTCGAAGAGCGTCCAGAGTGTGAGCGCGGCCGCAAGACTGATGAAAAAATTGCGTGCCATCACCGACGGTGTGCCCTTACTCACGGCGCTGACCTCACGCAAGCTGGCGCGCCATGCAGCACCCATAGCGAGGGCGAAGGCGAAACCGGCGAGCACCAGCAGCAGTGCCTTGAGCGCGAGGGCGGCTTGCCGATTGTCTGCCGCGAGCTGGGTGAAGCTGTGCGGGCGGCGGCTTTCGAGGTGGCCGACTGTGTTGCGAGCCAGATCGGTGGGGCGGTAAACGGGGAGCCCTGTGTCGAGCAGCGCTTGGGTGGCGGCGGGGCCGTTTTTCAAGGCGGCGTCAAGGTCGTCGCTACCGGTTTCGGGGTAGGTGGCTAGATAATTAAAAACTGGTGAGGATGCGCCTTGGAAGCGGAGCGCGGTGTAGAGCGCGTCGACGCGCTGGGGCTGGGCGCGGAACAGGGTGGCCATCTCGCCCCAGTCGGCGAGGCTGCGGGTGATCGCGGCGAGGTGGGCGAGGGAGCGGTGCTCAAGCTGGCGACCGAGGGAGAGGGTGGCGATGGCGAAGTCTTCGAGGGCGCGCACGGCGGCGGGGGTACCGAGCGTGGCTTGGGTGGCGGTCTGGCCGATGCGCTGCGCGAGGGCGGGGCTGAAGTGGCCGCCTTCGATCAGTAGCGCGAGGGTGAGGATGCCAGCATCGTAAGGTGCGCCGGCGGCGTGGCTGGCGGGGTGCAGGCGGATCAGCCCGGGCAGCTCACGGGCATCGAGCAGCGCGGTAACGTTCGCATTACTCGACTCGGCCAACATGCCGCTGAGCGAGGCGCGCTCGCTGCGCGGCAAGAGCTGCGGCAGCAGGGGCAGTGGTCTGCGGGCGGCTTCGGGCGTGGATTGCACGAGGGCGAGGAAGTCTTCGAGTATGCGGTCGGGCCCGCCGCTGGCGCGGAGACTGGGGCGCTGGGTGATCAGCGCGTCGATCTGCGCTTGCAAGGCTGGGGCGCTGGCGGGTGCTACTTGGGCAGCGGCCAGAATCCGCAGTGCGGGCCCGGTGTGGGCGGAGCGGATGGTTTCGTTGAGCAAAGTGTCGAGCGCGCGGCCTTCCTGCGCACTCGCTTCGATCACAGCAATGTCGACCGAGCGCAAGTGCGCGGGAATCAGCAAGCCCACCGCTGCGAGTAACAGCGCAATGGCGAGCAGGGCAATTGTCTTGAAGATGGCCAACATGAATCGAGTGAGTCCCGAAAATGGACGCTTTCGTTCCGCTGGCAACCCTACAAAGCGGGATGTTTCCGATTTCGATTTGCTAAGCGCGCCGCGTCTTGTTGACTGCCTGCTATGGACGCCAAAAATGTGAAGGCTTATTTTGATTCGGAGGGTGTGGTCGATCACTACGCGCAGGCTGCGGCGGAGCTGGGGCTGTGGGCCGCGGAGGAGAAGATTTTTACGCGCCTCTTTGCGCCGGGTGATTCGCTGCTGGAGCTGGGCTGTGGTGCGGGGCGTATCGCGATCGGCCTGTATGAGCTGGGCTATCACAATCTACTGGCGACGGACTACTCACGCGAGATGGTCAACCGGGCGCGTGATCTCGCAAAGCGCCTAGAATATACCATCCACTCTCAGGTGTGTGATGCCACGGCGCTCGACTTTGAAGACGCTGTGTTTGACGGCGCGATTTTTGGCTTTAACGGGCTGATGCAAATTCCGCAGGCTGCGCAACGCGCGCAGGCGCTGAGCGAAATCTATCGAGTGCTGCGCCCAGGCGCTTGGCTTGTATTTACCACGCACGATCGTGAGCGTTCGGAACATCGCGATTTCTGGGAGGCGGAAAAACTGCGCTGGGAGTATGGCACTGAGAAGCCGGAGCTGGATGACTTCGGTGACCGCACCGAGTCGACCGATCATGGGGCGCACTTTATGCACGTGCCGAGCGTCGCCGAGGTGCAGACTTTGCTGGTAAAGGTCGGCTTTCGCATCGAAGTTTCGGTGATGCGTAGCGAGCTGGGCAAAGAGTCTGCTGCGGTCGAGGTGTTTGCCGACGATTGCCGTTTCTGGGTGGTGCAAAAGCCTGAGGCCTGAGGTATGAAGCATGAGGCCTGACGCCTGTGGCATGAGGCATGAGGTATGAGGCCTGTGGCATGAGGCCTGTGGCATGAGGCCTGTGGCATGAGGTATGAGGCCTGTGGCCTGTTGCCTGTGGCCTGCCTTTAAATCAGCCCGGCTTCGTTGAAGCTGTAGTAGCCGAGCCCTTGCGGATCGTGCGCCTTCTGACCGATGATGATGTGGTCGGTTAACTCGATGCCGATCACTTTGGCCGATTCGCGCAACTGGCGAGTGACTTGGATGTCGGCACGGCTAGGCGCGGGGTCGCCGCTCGGGTGGTTGTGCACGGCTATGATGGCAGTGGCACTGTGTTTGATCGCTTCGCGGAAAACTTCGCGCGGGTGAGCCAAGCAGTTGGTGGCTGTGCCTTTGCTCACTTCGAAGCGCTTCAGGAGCCGATTTTTACGATCAAGGCACAGCACCCAGAAGCGCTCGATCTCCTCACCCGCGACGATCGGGCGGAACAGCCGCGCCACCATATCCGAACTAGTATAGACGATTTGGCCGCCTTCTTCCTCAGCCATCACGCGTTTAGCAAACGCCATGACAGAAATGAGTTGCAAGGCCTTTACCTGACCGATGCCGCGTATTTTCTTAAAATCCTCCGGCGTCCAGCGCAGTAGGTTGGTCAAGCTGCCAGCCTCGTGCAGCAGCTCTTCCGACATGGAGACCACATCGACTCCAGGCGGGCCGCTGCGCAGAATCATCGCCAGTAGCTCGCGGTCGCTGAGTGCTTCCACGCCCAACTTTTCGAGCCGCTCCTGCGGGCGCTCGCTGGCTACCATATCTTTGATACGGCGATTGGTTGGGTAAATGACACTCATTAACTACAAGGTGAACGCTAGAGCACTGAGTATAGATAAAGCAACCCAAATTTGCAGTGGAATTCCCCCGCAAACCGTGCAACCTCCACTCCGTGCGATTTACACCTCAAAAACCAAGCCTCTTTGGCGAAACTCTCGAAAGCCTGAAAGACCAAATCGAAGCGGCTGGCTATAAGGGCTTCCGTGCCAAACAAGTCATGGAGTGGCTCTACAAAAAACGCGTTGATTCGTGGGATGCGATGACGAATCTGCCCAAGGACTTCCGCGCGTGGTTGGACGAAACTTTTATCCTCTACCCGACCGTGCCAGTGATCGATAAACGCTCAAACGACGTCACCCAAAAACTACTGCTGGAGCTGGAAGACAAATCGCTGATCGAGACAGTGCTGATCCGTGCCCCGCAGAAAGGTGTCGGCCAAGAGGATTCGCGTAAGACCGTTTGTGTTTCGATCCAAGTCGGCTGTGCTTATGCTTGTAAATTTTGCGCGTCGGGGCTGGCTGGCTTTCGGCGAAACCTGATGGTGGGCGAGGTGGTCTCGCAGTTGATGCATATCTGTCGCCGCGAAGATGCCCATACCACCCGCGCCCGCGAGGAGATTGCCTCGTTTGATAACATCGTCTTCATGGGCATGGGTGAGCCGCTGGCCAACTACGATACGCTGGTGCGCACCATCAGTATTTTGAACGCGGACTGGGGGCTCAACTTCGGGGCGCGTCGGATCACTGTTTCTACGTCAGGCCTCGCGCCGCAGATTCTCAAACTGGCCGAAGAGGGCGTGGCCGTGCGCCTCGCCATTTCGCTGCACGGTGCCACCAACGAGGTGCGCACGCAGATCATGCCGATCAATAAAAAGTACCCGCTGGAGGAGTTGATCTCCGCCGCCAAGGCCTTTCAAAAGCGACACGGGCGCATGCTCACGCTAGAGTTTATTTTGATCGAGGATGTCAACGACAGCATCGAGCAAGCGACTGAGCTAGCCAAAATCGCGCGCGAGCTACACGCGCACGTGAACTGTATTCCGTATAACACGGTGGAAGGGCTAGAGTGGAAGCGTCCGAGCATCCGCCGTCAGGATGCCTTCGTGGATGTATTACGAAAGGCGAAAGTCTCTTGCACCATCCGCCGCGAAAAGGGGCACGATATCAACGCCGCCTGCGGGCAGCTGCGCTTGAAGACAGAGAAGTCGCTCCCTACATAAAGTAACGCACGTAAGCTTGATCGCGCAGCTCTTGCAGCCATTTTTCTTGGGTCTCGCGGGCGATCTCGCCGATGAGCACGTTTTCGATAATGTCGCGCACTTGGGTGACCGGTTGGATCATCTCTTCGCGTTTGTCTTCGGCGAAGAGGATAAAGATCGTGCCGCCGAGCTCGACGGGTTGGCTGTGTGTGCCGGGCTGTAAACCGAAGGCAATATCGCCCAGCTCCTTGCGGATGTCTTTACGCTCGATCCAGCCCCAGTCGCCGCCGCTACGGCTCATTTCGTCTTGACTGTATTTGCGAGCCACGTCGCCGAAGTTGGCACCGCTGTTCAATTCGTAAATAACTTTGTTGGCAGTCTGGCGCAGCGTCACCAGCCCCTCGTCGGCCATTGGTGTGAGGATGATTTGGCGCAGGTGCAGCGCTTCCTCTTGGTAAAAACGGATTTTGTTTTGGACGTAAAATTCTTCAATACGCTCGGGGCTGATCTCGGACTGAGAGCGGCGAGTCTCTGAGCGCATGACGTTCACCACAACGCGCTTGTGGATATTCCGGCGGAAGTCGCGGGCTGTCTCGCCGCGGGCGCGCAAGTATTCGAGGAAGCGCCTACGGTCGCCGCCGAAATCGCGCTGGATCACTTCATCATATTCTTGGTCAATGTAGGAAGGTGGTATCAGCAGGCCTTTATCGTCGGCAGCTTTGACGATTATGATGCGGTCGATCATATTTTGCAGCACTTCCTTGCTCAATTCATCAATGCGCTGGGAAAACTCTTGGGCATTCTTCGCTTCGACGCGCAGGCGTGGGATGATCGGCTCCAGCTCGCGGCGCAGCTCCTCGATGGTGATGATCTGGCCTTCGGCGATGGCTGCGATGCCGTTACCTAAACGCAGCAGCTCCGGGTCAGCGGCATTTTGTGCCGGGCTTTGCGCAGACAAGCTGGACTGTAGCAGGCAGACGAAAAAAAGAAAGAAACTGAAGAGGCGGAGATGCTTCATATAAAGGTGCGCAGGTCGTCGATGGTCGGTGGATTAAGAGAGAACATAGAAGCGCGGCTTAAGCGGTCAAGCGGTATCCGCAGTGGCTTTGCCTCGCAGATGTCCCATCCGCGAGCGTCCGAGTCAGCCCCAGGGAGGGCGGATGTCCCATCCGCTAGCGCCGAGTCAGCCCAGGGAGGGCGGATGTCCCATCCGCTAGCGCCGGCCACCCAGGGAGGGCGGATGTCCCATCCGCTAACGCCGGGTCAGCCCAGGGAGGGCGGATGTCCCATCCGCGAGCGTCCGAGTCAGCCCAAGGGAGGGCGGATGTCCCATCCGCTAGCGCCGGCCACCGAGGGCGCACCCAATCCCCAGCAAAGTCATAGCCACAAAGAGGCACAAAAATACACAAAAATCTTCCCGCCGCACGAACCCGCTCATCCAAATTTTTGTGCTTTCTAGTGCCTTTTCGTGGCAGAAACCACAGAGCCCAAGCCACACCCCCCAAAACAAAGCCCACCAAAGCAGGCATAAAGGATAATGATTCTGCTGGCGCCATCCAAGCTCAGTGAGTTGGGACATCGCCAAAACAAAAACAAAAACAAAAACAAAACAAAACCAGTAAGCGAAAGCGACCTGATTAAATAAATAAAATGAACGAAGCGATAGAAACCCTCAAATCAAACCCGACGGGTAATCAGTCCCGTATGGAAGACCTG
>Ga0307933_1000137_pt1 | contig 67295 bp, 61 predicted proteins | sample OrgLakmetageno88_FD_201811 | JGI IMG/M metagenome (GOLD analysis project Ga0307933, IMG submission 201811) | Saline water microbial communities from Organic Lake, Antarctica - #88 | ecosystem: Environmental > Aquatic > Non-marine Saline and Alkaline > Saline | place: Antarctica: Organic Lake...
ATTTATGGGTATCATTTTGGACTTTCATAGTCTGCCAACTTCAACAGAGACCATATGATAAGTCTAGCTATTTTTAGAAAAAACTTTCTAAATTAAGCATTTAGGTAAACAGCTGAAATGCCCCTGGGGGGCACGACAGTATCGCTGGGTTTGACTTGGCAAAGCCGGGAACGCCCCAGCGGTCTTTTATTGTTTCAAGCGGTGCGGCAGGCCCTCAGAATCTGGCGATTAGCTCGGATGGTCAGTGGCTCCTCTGCGCCCACCTCACGGGGCATCGCATCGTCGCCTATGAGGTGGCGGCGTCATCTGGACAGCTGCGCCAAGTGGGCAAAGGTTTGGATGTTAAATCTCCAGCCTGCCTATTCGAGGTGTGATTGGCTAGAAAGCGTCTTTAACCAAAAAACTCAGCCAATGAGCGGCTTAGTTAGATCGGCACTTTGACCCTACAAATATTACTACCCGCTGGCGCTTGAGACACAGAGACACGGAGGACTAACAACACGACCTCAAAGAACGAGTCGTTTAATCCCATCCTTCAAGGCCGGCTCAGAAGCGACCACTAAACAAGCTCAAGAGTTGCTCGTCGAAGGCCTGAGTCCATCACAGATCGAAACGAAGACGACCATCAAGACCGACACCATGAGGCGGGCGATTTCAGCAGGTCGCTTGCATCGGAGGCAAAAAAAAACGACTGATCAGCCGCAGCAACAAGCATTTGTAAAGAGCGAGCGTAGCGCAAGCGATCAACAGGCCGCAAGACTCGGGGTGGCCTGTCACGATGTCTGCGGTCGGGTCTTTGCGGCTGTCGGTAGGGGCTCAGCCCCGCCTGCGGCGTTCTCATCTGCCATGGATGTTCGTGTGGCTGGCGTCCTTTGCGCCTTACCTGCCTTAGTTGCAAACGGCCTGTTTGCTCATCCTAAAGCGTGCTTGGATATACCTAAAGGCCATTATTCACAGGAGTGCCTGCTACTATTACTTTCATTTTTAGCTCTAGCAAGAGTGCCTTCTTCAGAATGTATACGCTATTTGCCGCTAGGTGAATGGGGTCTGTTTTGGGTTTGGATCGTATTCCCGAGATCAAAACGGCCCGACGCAAAATAGACGAAATGGCCTCGGCTGATGCAGCGGCACTGTGGGCCAAAGAGATTTTCTCATTCTGGATGGAGCTCGATGAAGCACTCGCGGGCGTCTTGTATGTGGATGGCCATGTCTGCACTTACAGCGGTTACCAAACAAGCTGCCACGGCGTTTTTCTTCACGCAGTCGTGCGTCGTAATTTGGCGACCATCAAAGGAGTGTAATCTAGCTGCGCGAAAGTAGTCCTCGACTTCAGTGAAAGCGAAGCGGTTGAACGCTATCTCGCCGAGCAATCTGCGCTCAGTGAAGCACTAACCAAGCTACAAAAAGGGCGCTCAGAATTGCTAGAGATTCGCAAGAATACACCACAAAAGATCAAAATATCTGACCTTCTCGAAGCTCAACGCCCCCAACTAATCTCGCACACTCGAAGGCAGCTTCTTAATACCAACTGAATGATCGTCTACCGAACAGAAACGGGACTGGTTGCCATCATCCGCGAGCATCTATCACGCAGCGACGATGCCAGAGCACTTGCCAAAACCATTTTTATCCAAGGCGCCGACCTCATTTTGATCCAGATGCCCAGACGCTCACTGTTCGTCAGCATCACTTCACCAACGTTCAATCTTCAAAAGCGTTCAGCTCAGTGTTAGAACAAATCAATCTCACAGAAAAATTGATTTTCCAGTTACCAAAATCAAAATAAAATACGAAATGGTATCAAATCCAGATCCTGCGGGTCAGGATCTCTGAACATAGGTAGTCTGTTTCGTGATTAATGATGTAGTCCTTTGCAGGTAACTAGTCACTTGTGGAAATAACCTTTCTAAGCTGTCAAGGATTCGTAACTACTCAGGTCCTTCTGCTTCTTCAACAGAACATTGGTTGTTTTTCGATGGCGTGGAAAAGCGCTTGATAGATAGAAACCCCATTTTTTTGAGCAATGGAGATGTAAGAACGTATGCGTGCAAAGATTTGTGCACCTTTTGTGGTTCTAAAAGTGCCTGGAATTTTTTTGCTGCACTTTGGCCATGCGCAAGTCGCGTTCGGCTTGATTGTTTGTAAAGGGTATGGCTTGGTCTTCGGCGAATCTGAGAATAGAATCGCGGTGATTTTTGAAGCGTTCAATCAGGTTGTTGACGGCCGGCTTTGCGAGTCTGCCTCGTTGGCCCTTCTTACGTACGGGTGCGGTGTAGAGGTTTTATTTGTCTGCTTCGGCGAGGATGTTTGCATAGCGCTGCTTCCAGCCGCGCGTGCGGGTCATTTGCGGTTGCCCGAGCGCCTGACGTAGTAGTTCTGTCATCCGCCCAGCCCATCGATACGCTTTGACTTCGACAAAGAAGGCGAGTTCGCGTAGTAAATGCGCGTTGCACAAGGCATAGTCACAATCGAGCGTGCAGTAGCTGCTAAAGCAGTCATGCACTAGAGTGCCCTGAAAATCATGAAGAATGCCCATCTCATCAATAGCTCGCCTGCCCCGATAGGCACTCGTCCACAGCAGAGTCGCCTCCTCGTTACATAAGACGTGAAGCCACTGTGTTTTTTGCCGATGCGTATGCCCGTCTCGTCGGAATGTAATACCGGACTGTTTAGTAATCGTTTTTTCAAATGTTCTTCGAAGCGCTCTAAGTGCTCGGAGCAAGGTTTTCGAAAGCGGTCAATCGTCGCTTGGCTGATGTTTTGACCATATAAGTCAACACATAGCTGCGTGATGCGCGAAAGTGGGATGAGTTGGAAATCTTTCAGATATACAAGCAAGCTTCCCAAGCGTGGGCCATATTGAGTACGCTGCGAGGCACCTTCAAGATACGCTTGATGCACGGTCTGCCCCGAGCCCGGGACCGAATAAACAAAATAAACAGGTTCGGTCACTTCCATCTTCGGCTCCGGAATATCAAAGACCTGGTAGCGGATCTTACTCACTACATCCGTGTCGCTTAATGCCCGCCCAGTTATTGGGCACCCTTTGAGGCGATGCTCAATTATAGTGTCGGGATCTTGTCGTGCTTCTAAAGTATGGCCTTTGTGCCCGTGCTGGCCTCCAGACTTCTTCCCACTCTTACCGCGCAGGCTTCGGGTTTTCTTCGGCTTCGAGCCAGGTCCATCGCTGCTCGGTGGCTTCGAACTGTTACTGCTGTCCTTCGTTAGCTGATCCTCTAGCTTTTCCACGCGTTTTGTCAGCTCTTCAACTCGATCCATTCAGCTCAAAACTAAGTCCACCACACCCTCTGGATCGGACTTAATTCTTTCCAGTAGTGCTTTGCGCAGTTCTTCGCGTTTAATAGGGTTCACGCTTGAGATAAAAACCTAACGTTTTTAAAGTACAAGCTTTAAATTCAAATTTTCACAACTTTTCTTATATTTTTCTCTATTTGGCATAATTTGCCCGTAGAAAACCTGAGTAGGTACAAGGATTCAAGGAATAATTATCCGACTGGTGGCGGTGTATACCTACGAAACTAACCTTTTAATTCTCTTCAAAAGTATCTGCTCTGCAATTTGTATGCTGCTTTGCCCTATATCTGCAACAAGATCAGCAGTTGCTGCATAGAGTGGCTCTCTTTGATTGAAAAGTTGTTCAAGGCTTTGGTTGGTTGACCGAGCGATACCACGCCCAGAACCGTCGGCAATCCGTTCGCGCAGAATTTGGATGTCTACTCGCAACCACACCACCGTGGTGAATTGGCGTAGATGCCGCATAGCTGAATCGGTGTAGATCGCGCTGCCGCCCGTCGCAATGACGGCGGGATGCGTTAGCAGCGAGAGGATTGCGGCGGCTTCTTTTGCTCTGAAAGCTTCTAAGCCCTCGTCGTCTAGCAAAGTTTGTAAAGAGCGGCCTTCGCGTTCTTCGAGTAGGGCATCGGTATCGATGAAAGGCAGGCCTAGGTCTTTCGCTAATAAGACACCCAGGGTACTTTTGCCCGAACCGGGCATTCCTATCAGTGTGATTGCCGGCGACGAGTTCATCCGGTTTCCATAATTCTTTTAAAAAGCAAGTCTTTTGCGCGTCGAGCTTCATCCAAATCAATCCATTCATCTGCCGTGTGCGCTTGCCTGACCGAGCCAGGGCCGAAAACAATCGTTGGGATGTGCGCTGCGGTGTAAAATCCTGCATTGGTGGTGTAACGTGCATGACTGTAGCCGTTTCCTTCTGCGGCTAATGCTTCGACAAGAGGATGAAATTTGCCCTTCTCCGCATAAACGAATCCTGGGTAGCTTTGCGTCTGTTCAAGTTCGTGGCTCAACCCGGGGCGCGCGGTTTCGATGGTTGCGAGTATTGCCTCTAGGTCGTTGGTAGTGGAGGTCACGTCTTGCTCGGGAATTAATCGACAATCGATTTCCATTTGGGCTCCGTCAGGAATGCGGTTGACCTGATCGCCCCCGCGTAGCGTGCCTACACTGTAGGTGGACGGTCCCAGCGGATGATTGGCATGGATACGTTCCGCAGTGGCATTGGCCTTTTCGAGGTAACGCATGAAAGCACCAGCTGCATGCAGGGCATGCACGCCCTCTTCGGGATAGGCACTGTGCGCGGCGCGACCGTGTAGGCGTAGGCGGTAACGAGCCGCTCCTTTATGTGCCCGAAGCACGGCTAGGTCGGTCGGTTCTCCGACTACGATGCCATCGCAGCGAAACCCGCTCCGCATCAATTCCTGAGCACCGATGGCACCGAGTTCTTCATCACAGGTGGCTAGGAAATGCCAAGTAGCCGGGAGAGGAATACCAGTGGCTTTTGCTTCAAGTAAAGCGAGTAACATGGCTGCCATAGGCCCCTTGGTATCACATGCGCCGCGCCCATAGAGGCGACCATTGATCAGCTTTCCGCCGAATGGATCGATTTGCATGCCTTCAATTCCAACTGTATCGGTATGCGCTTCCAGTGCGTAGTTGCGCGAGGCGTCGCAGCCATCGAAACGGGCGATCAGGTTCCAGCGCCCCGGCGCGACTTCGATGCGTTCCACCGCATCGGCGTGCGGGCGGAGCAGTTCTTCGAGTAGATCGGTCATACGACCCTCGCCGCAGAGCGCAGCATCCGCATTCGGGCCGCCAGGATTGATGCTGGGGCAACGCACTAGGCGTTGCAGGAGTTCAGTGAGAAAGGGAAGTGGTTTCAAGGTGTAGGCTTAGGTGGGATCTCGGCTTTCTGGAACTATTTTGCCAGTCGTATATTTTAGGCCAGTGGGGGTTTTGGCCAGCCCAGCTTCGGAGGTTTCTTTGAGTGCTCGGGGCATCCGGCGTCCGATGTCACGCATGGCGAGAATCACATCGTCTAGCGGGACTACGCAGCGTACCCCGGCCAGTGCCATGACCGCAGCCTCGAAGCTGTGCAGGGCGAACATTCCGTTGCGACTGACACAGGGCACTTCGACATAGCCGCCAATCGGATCGCAGACCAGCCCGAGGGTATTCATAAGAGCGAAGGCAGCGGCGTTGCAGGCTTGTTCTGGGGTGCCCCCTTTTGCTTCGACGATAGCGGCGGCGGCCATGCAAGAGGCACTGCCGACTTCTGCCTGGCAGCCGCCCCGAGCGCCTGAGAAGCTGGCATTCTTCCCAATCAGCACTCCGATTCCGGCGGCACTGAATAGGGCGCGGGCCGCTTGATCCTCAGTCAGCCCCTCATCTTCTTCAAGGCTGAGCAGGCAGGCAGGAACGATGCCTGCCGAGCCAGCTGTCGGCGTGGCGACAATGCGGCCAAACTGGGCGTTGCACTCCATAACGGCAAAACCGTAGGCGATGGTGCGGGCAAAACGCTGCCCAAAAAGCGGGTTTTCGGAGCTGGCGTAAGCTATCAAACGGCGCGCGTCGCCACCTGACAGTCCGCTGTCTGAGTGCTTTTCAATTGCTAAGCCCTCAGTCACGCTCTCACGCATCGTGCAATAGTAATCTCGCATTTTGGCCAGTAAAACATCTGGCTCCACGCCCTGTTCTTGAGACTCACGCTGAAGTGCAATCTCACTGACCGAGCAAGCTCGCTGCTCACACAGCTTGAGCAACTCCGTTGCTTTTGAGTAATCCAGACCTGTTTCTATATTTGACATAGGAATCAAGTAGGGCTAGGTGAACTTACGATGCAAGAATAAATAACTATATAGTTATTAAATCCAAGAATCTAAGGGTGGAATCGCCCGTAAATCTCTAGTGGCCACCAGACCACCGATCAGACTGAGGGCGGCTTCGGGCAGGGGGGCGTCGGCCTCGATGGTGGTGAGTGCGGTGTTGCCGCGAGCGGTCCGGCTGAGGCGAATCGTGGCTATGTTGACCCCCGCGCAGTCGTAGAGGGTGGTGACTTTCGCTAGGTAGCCGGTTAGATCTTTGTGCCAGAGCACTAAGGTTGCCAACTCACCAGCCAGGCGGGTATCGAAACCATCAATCTCACGCACGAGAATCGATCCGCCTCCTACCGACCAGCCTATGATGCGATGAGATTTGCCTTCGGACGACTCGACGGTGAGTCGTGCGGCGTTTGGGTGGCAGTCTTCACCGAGGTCGGTTTCGCTAAAGCTGATAGCGATCCCGGCGTCTTCGGCCAAGCGGAGGCTGTCTTTCAAGCGGTCGTCGTCAGGCGCGAACCCCAGCAGGCCAGCTGCGAGGGCGCGGTCGGTGGCATGCCCTTTCCCGGTGGCAGCAAAAGAACCATGGAGCTGAACCTTTACACGAACTGGTTGTAGGCCGAGAATCGCCCGCGCTGCTAGCCCGATGCGCGCTGCGCCAGCTGTGTGGCTGCTGGACGGCCCGACCATCACTGGGCCTATAATATCAAAGGCGGAAAAGGACATGGTTTGAGTTCTAAATTATGAATCGTTTCGCCAGCTGTCGAGATTCGCGGCGACGAAGGCATCGTCTGTCAGCCCGGGATAAGCGGCGGAGACGCGATCAAGCTCCTCGGCTTGGCCAGGTGAGAGCACTTCGTGAGGGTTGAGGCAATGGATGGTTGGAAGTAGACCTTGTCGGTGTAGGACTTCATGGATGCCTGGCAGGCAGCCAGCGAAGCCGTTGGCTGCGTCGAAAACAGCTGCATTGGCATCAGTCCAATCGGAATTTAAAGTCAACCATTTGGCAGGGAGTGTGTCTTGTTCGCGCACGATTTTTATTTCTTCGAGTAATTCAACTGCCCGTTTTGTCCAGACGCCGAATTGCCCGAGCAGTCCGCCTTCAATAAAGCGTCGCTGCCCGTTGATTTGCCACGGTGTAAGGAGGTCGACGGCGATACTGTCGTCGTTGCCTGTGTAGAGTGCGATGTCTTCTCGCCCGGTGTCCATAACGGCACGCACTACATCAAAGGTTTGGTAGCGGTTGAATGGTGCCATTTTGATAGCGACGACATTTTTAATTTCAGCAAAGCGTCGCCAGAAAGCGTAGGGCAGGACGCGCCCGCCGACCGCTGGTTGTAGGTAGAAGCCAATCACTGGCATGATTTCGGCGATCTCTGCGCAGTGAGCTACGAGGGCATCGATGGAACTGTGCTGGAGTGCGGCTAAACTGAGTAGGCAGGCGTGGTAGCCATGGCGGACTGCAACTGTCGCCTCCTCGCAGGCCTGCGGCGTCTGGCCGCAAACTCCGGTAATCTTGACGAAGGGGCGGCTAGCGCCCAGCCAAGCATCGATCTGTTGCGAGGCGAATTCCAGTAGCGGTTCGAAGAGTGCATGTTGCGGCTCGCGTATTTCAAACTGGGTGGAGTGGACGCCCACCGCGATGCCACCGACTCCAGAGTCGAGGTAATAGCGCAGAACGGTGCGTTGATCCGGACGAGACCATTGACGGTCTTCGTTCAGAGCTAAAGGGAGGGCGGGAATGGCCTGCCCGTCGAGTAGGTGGGTTCTTATTGCGAGTGATTCCATTGTTTTAGAAGTTGCCGTCTCTTTTATCAAAGCCGGTGGGTTTACCGAGGGTGGGGAGTCCTCGCAGTTGCCATGCGGCTACGTATCGGAGGATCGAATCCACGGATGTTTCAGATTCCCCGAACATGTGGATGGCTTTCTGGGGATTACTGATCCATGCGGTCGGAGCTTCCGAACCTTCAAAGATTGGTTTCTTACCAAGCAATTCGCCTAGTCGCAGTGCGAGGTCGCGGATTCGGCAAATTTCGGGGCGAGTCACGTTGAGAATAAAAACTTCAGAGCTTGCCCACTCGTGCGCGAGTAGGCTGTGGATGATCGCATCTCGCTGCCAGATAATATTGGCGTGGCTCATCTCCAGAGAAATCGGTTCTTCGCGAAGGATTTTTCCAGCGAGGTCGACTGGCAATCCATAGCGAAACTCAACGGAGTAATTCAGCCGTATAAGAGAAACACGAGTTCCGTGGAGGGCGGCACTTTCAAGAAATGCTTTTTCGCGCCCGAGGCAGGACTGAGCGTACTCACCCACGGGATCGGTAATCCCGTTTTCGTCGGGTCCTGAGCTATCAGTCGAGTAAAAGGAATAAACACAGCCAGTGGAAAAACCCGTGATCCTTGAATTCTTGAATTTATCCGCGACTTGGGCCGGCATCTCAATATTTGTTCGACGAAGAACGTCCGGTTGGTCTGATGTGCCAAACTTTGCTCCTGCCATGAATATGATATTTGGCAGTTCCTCCAATTGCTCCAGTTGCTGAGGATCGGAAAGATCGCAGACAGTAATTTCAATCCCGCGACTCTTGAAATCGTCTTGTGTATCGGTGCTGCTGAAGCGGGAGACAGCCACAACTCTCCGTTTGGCATCAGTTGCATTTAATGCTCGACGGAGCATCAGGCAAAGATGAAGCCCCATCTTGCCCCCAGCTCCTAAAACCATAAAATCGCCGGGTATTCGCTTCAACATAGCTTCTAGAGCTTCTGTCGGCTCGCTTAAACAAATATCGGCATCTTCGGCCGAACAAGATGGAGAGGATGGAGAGGATGGAGAGGGAGTTATCATCATATAAGTTGAAAATTAAAATTTAGTCTATTTCAGCGCTATTAAAAGTTGACGGATTGTCGGTGATTTTTGGCAATTGATAACTCCATAAGTGGGACTCGACAGGGAAATAAAGGCGGCCTCTATAAATGAAGGTGTAGCCTTGCGGGTTTGCAGGCAAAATCTCGGAACCGTTTTCGAAAAAGTTAACGATTGGCTCCAATTTGAATCGGCACAGTTCGATCCTGGCGATCCCCTCTTTGAATAAAACGTAGATGCTGCCATCCTCCGCCAAAGCCATGACCTCCATCGCATTTGAAAGTGCCATTCCGCCAAATTCTTTCGCTACTTTCTCTTGATGGAGGACCTCCCGCTTGTCGGGATCAAAAACGAAGAAAACGACTTCGCCGTCGATACGCTGCAAAGTGGCGAGGCCGTAGACCAAACCGTCGGTTCCGACTATGAGATCGGACACCTCGTAAAGCTCGTCCGCCACCGGGCCCTCCCAGACCAGTTTGCGATCTGCCATGTCAAACAGATAAATCCGCGCATCGCCAGTCGCGGGAACCCCGCCGGTTCCCGCGCGCCGAGTAGTTCCACCCACCAAATGACCGCTGGGCAGAGCGGCTAGGCTGAAAGTTGAGTGATTCGGTATCAAGTCAGTGTGGGTGAGTTTTTGCAGTTCGTCGCTTAAGGTATCGTAAAACACCAATCCGCCACCGGTCATTCCATACCCTGGCGTGCCGGACATAATTACATGGCGTCCGTCAGGATGAGCCAGCAGGGCGTGTGGGCGGCCGATATCCGGCGTCGTCGAAGTCAAAAGGCGGGGGTTGGACTCGGTTCGTGGCCCTGGGTTCCATTCAAGGGCAGGGTCGTAGCGCCAGAAGTCTGCTGGGCCATATTGCGCGGCATAGATGGAGCCGTTCTGGAGGGTCACGGCATTCCAATGCCCGTTGACTCCACGAATGCCGTGGTCGGTGAATTCCCCGCTGCTAATGTCGAATGCGTAGACGCGCAAGGGGTGCCCGGTTGAACCGTGCAGCTTGCCATCTGATCCAGCGGCAATGGAATAGACGATCGGCCCCACCGCGACAGAATAGTCGTAAGTGAGGGGACGAGGCGTGCCGTCTACTTCGTCGATTAAAGCGAAACGTTCTGGAAGATCAAAAATGGCGATTTCGCTGCCATCTGGAAAACCGGGTTCGATGCTTCCCTGATTCCGGCTCTCCCCTAAGCGAGCTGAAGGAGGTTTGACTTGGATCGGAGAGGCGGCCCCTTCGGCCAATAGAAACCACTGCGAATTATCCGAAGGAAATGATCCATAGACCTGTTCGTCTTTGGTGCTGTATCGGATCGTACCCCTGCCGTTGGTGTCGCCTCCTGGATCGGCGAGAACTTTGCGCTGACCTGTCTCCGCATGGAAAGCTACGATCTTTCCGACCACATTACCGACACCCATGTAGAGCCAGCCGTCCTTGCCCAGAGCCATGCTACGGATATATTGTGACCAGGACTCAGAATTGAGGGATCCATAATCTGTTATCTCGCGCGATTCTGGATCGAAAGCGACCAATCGGCTGTCTGGGAAAATCGCCGAGTAAATAAGACCTTCCTCCGTCTCGATCATCGCCATGGCTACTCGGCTCAAGACTGCCTCGCAAAAGGTGAATTGCTGGGTTTCCGGATCGAACTCTACGAAATGATTCCCGAACAGGGTGTAGAGTCGATTATCTTTGGATCGTACGAAGGCAAAGGGACTGTCCCAAGTTTCGAAGGGTGCCGCGACCTGCGTGGATTCTCCACTGTCCGCATCGATCACTAAATTACCGCGGCTACCCATTAGTTGGGCGATAATGACTCGCTTGCCCTCTGCATCGACCATGGCAGCCACTCCGCGGGCGCGAAGAACCGGCGCGACCATGCCATGGTCGATAAACCGAGACTCGCAGTTAAGATCGGCGGAGCCTTTGATCGGGGCTGTGGTCGTCGTAGTTGTGTCCGTTGCGTCCGCAGAGAACGGGAATAAGAAAATTACGAAAAATGAAGCAAGCAGCGCTGACAGGTGATTGTTGTTGAATGAAGTTAAGCGCATGGTGAGCTATTGTTAGATTTGAATGTAAATTGTAACCAAATGGTTATAAAATGCAATAAGATTTCTTCAAAAACTTAAAAACAAAGGAAGATGGATTGGCTTGACTGGGTCGAAAAAGGCGAAGGTCTGCGGTAATTGAGTCGATACAGATTGATATCTGGGGTTATGGCGACGTCGCCCGACACCTGATTGAATTCTTGCAGCATGAAATCTCAGCAGATCGATTGGATAAAATGACGCAAAATTGCTGAGGACGAATTGAACGAATCTAAATTGCAGTAATTCTTTTGCGTTTAGGGAGCAGAGATGAGATCTTCGGTCGCCTTGTCTTTCTCCTCCACGGTGCCGTCGTCGTCATTGTCGCGGTCAATCAGGTCGAGTCGGTGAAACATCTTTTTCATATCAATAAAGCCGCCGATGAGAAACCAGATGGTAGCGAAGGTTCCACTGGCACCGATGAAGACAATGTTGAAAAACCACCAGTTAGCCCACCAGTCGTCGGGCCAGCGATAAAAAATTTGCCAGATGGAAATGATGATGAAGGCGAAGATGAAAAACAGAGCCCAGGCCAATTTAGCATAGTAGATAAACCGGTCGCCTCCTGTGAACTCAGCGCTCGGTAAAATCGCCGCCAAGCCAGTTCTTGGCGGCGCGAAATGGTCGGGGCCTTCGGGTGTTTTGGCTTGGTAAGCGCCGCGATGGAGTAGTTTGTCCATATTGGCGCCAGGTGCCTTCGAAACAAGCGAGGCGACGATGTAACTCAGTGATGAGACGACGGCGGCGACGAAGGCCATTTCGACACCGTTGAGCCAAAATGTCTCCGGCAGACCGGAGATCCAACTAGATTGTGGGTGGGTCGCTTTTAGATAAGGGATTAAGTTCGGCCAAACGATGTTAATGGCCAGGACCCCAGAGACCGCCATAATAGAACCAACAATCATGGCTGCCCAAGCACCCGCAGCATTACCTTTTTTCCAATAAAGCCCGCCTATGAGCACGGCCCCGCCGCCGCCTAGGAAGATCGCGCCGGTGATCTGAAAGTACATTAAAATGTATTCTTTGAGGGGAAAGATCATACTGAAAATCCAGACAAAGATCGCGACGCCCCAGATTGATCGGCGCAAAAGGCGAAGGTGGGCCTTTGGGGTGAGGTGACGTGACTTACCTCGCATTTGCCGCAAAGGAAGCAAGACATCCTGAATGAAGATGCTGCCCCAAGAGTGCATGTAGGTATTATCGGTGCTGACGGCGGCCATGATCATAACGGCAGCCAGAAGACCCATGATGCCGACGGGAAGAATCTCGGACAGGGCGATCGGGGTGGTCATCTGTTTCGCAATCTGCGGGTCACCAATCGCATCAATGGTTAATTGCGCTGCCAGGGTCGCTTCCTCATAAACGGGGGCGTGCATAAGGACGTAAGCGCAAATCGCGGTCAGCGGAATGAGAAGAAGCACAATGGCACTACGAAATTCACTGAGTACGCCAGCCATGCGCGCCTCATGTGGGGAGAGCGCCGAGCTGTTATAGCCCTGAGAGCCTTGCCAGACTCGATAGTTGTAAACATTCAGCAACATCAGAATTAGGAAGAACACGGGGTTGAAGTCAGGCAGTTTAGTGCTGTCAAATGGGTCGAGTAAGGAAGCACCTTCTGGCGCTAGCTTGAGAGTTTCCACAATTATATTCCAGGGGAAGAGCCAGAGCATCACGCCTAACAGGATGAGGAAAGCGACATTGGAAAGTTGCCCTTGGATGAAGTCGGTGATGATGATCGAGATTTGGCCGCCATTGAGCGTAATGTAGAGGGCGAAGCCTAGCAGTAACGCCATAACAGCTCCCAGTGTAAGGTTCAGTTCAAGGCCGATGCCGGGAACCGTCCAAAAGAACTGGGGCAGACCAAAGAAAAAGATCATGAAGCGCCCCGTCACGGCGGGGAAAATTCCGTAATTGAGGACGCCACTGGCAAAGGCTAAGATACCAGCAAATAATCGAAATTTGCGGCTGTAGCGAGTCTCCAGAAACTGAGCGAAAGTCATGGCTCTGGTTTCACGGTAGCGATAAATGATATAGCCGGAGAGCGACATGATCAGGATTACAGGAGCCACCATGTTACTCCAATAAAGGGCGGAAAAACCGGCTTGGTAATATTGCTCCCACATCGCCACGATGGAAATGGCACCCATTGAAGAGGTGCCAGCCGCGAGTGTCAAAAGGTAGCGCCCGGCACAGCGATTGGCCGAAAGGAAATCTGCCACGCTACGATTGTAGCGTCGAGAGTAGAGCGCGAAACCAAAAACGACCGCAATGACTGAAGCCACGACAACCCAGTCGAGCGCTTGCATGTTGCCGAGGTTGTGATCGGTGTTCATGTAAGTAGCGCTGCGGATTCTTTGTCGAGATAAAGGGTAGCTCCGGTATGACGACGCAAAACGGAAGCCGGGCAGCTCTCGGCCACCGAACCCTTTAAGGCAGAGGCAATCGCTTGCGCTTTCAATTTCCCGGGGACTACGCAAACCGCGCGTTCGGCTGCCATGAGTGTCGGGCAGGTCAAGGTAAAGGCATGAGTGGGCACGTCATCGAAGTGGGCAAAGCAACCGTCGTTGACCTGCTGTTCCCGACAGGCTCTATCTAACTCGACCACCTTGATCTTTTTCGGATCATTAAAGTCAGCCACCGGAGGGTCATTGAAGGCGATGTGGCCGTTCTCGCCGATACCCATACAGAGGAGATCGATCGGGCCTGCCTGCAGTAGCGCCGCATAGCGGGTACACTCACTTTCTGGATCGCTTGCTTCACCACGAATACCGTGGAAAGCCGCTGGCCGAATGTGAGCCAGCAAGTGCTGCTGTTGGTAAGCTCGAAAATTGGCGGGATGTGAAGCCGGCAGGCCGACGTATTCATCCATGTGGAAAATAGTTATGCGGTTCCAGTCGATGTCTGGGGCAGAGACCAGTCCGGCAATGAGTTCGTCTTGCGACGGGGCACTGGCCACGATAATACGTGCTTCACCCTTGCGAGCCAGAGTCTCCCGTAAGTGCGCGGCAGCGGCTATCGAAGCGGCCTGCCCCATAGATTGGCGGCTGGCGTGAAGCTCAACATTAAGGTGATCGGCTTTTATAGTTTTCATGATTTGTTTTCGGGGGTGGGAAGGGTAGGCAGTGTGATGCCGAACTGGCGTGCAATTTCAGTGGAAAAACAGCGGTGCGCACGATCCTTGGAGTAGCCCAGCCATTTCTGTAGATTTTCGACGCCACGATCCGGTTCGAGTGCGGATCCGGCGAAGTTGGACTCTCCGGGCTGCCTGACGACTCGGTCGTTCCCGACTTCGACCTTGTGGCGGCCGATGTTGTAGTTCCCCGCAGGCGCTCCCGCCGCCGACATGCAGTCGGAGGTGAAAAGAGCTTTGCCCTCCGGCTTGGCGCGGACAAAATTGCGCAATACCATCGGGGGGAGGTGGATGCCGTCGGGAATAAAAAAGGCCGTCAACTCGTCGCGGGCCAGCAAGCGTTGGATGATATTGTTGTAGCGGTGCAGGTTCTGTGGGACACCGTTGCCGAGATGTGTGCAGAACCGAGCACCAGCGTCGATAGCTGCCTCGATGGCATCATCCTGTGCGTTGCTATGGCCGATGGAAACGGCCACGCCCGAGTCGACGACCCGACGGATAAATACGGACGCACCCGGCAACTCGGGTGCAAGGGTGAGCAAGTGTATGTGGCCACCCGCCGCGTCTTGAAGCCGGAAAAAGGCATCGGCGTCCGGTAGGCTCATGGCGGCCGGATCATGCGCACCACAATAGCCTGCTTCCGGAGAGAGCCAGGGCCCTTCCAGATGATAACCACAGATCGCTTGTTGAGAAACGGCATCTTGCCGCCTTAAGTCCTCAATCTGGCGAAATTTGAGCGCCAAGCGCTCGTAGTCATCCGTGATCAGGGTCAGGAAAAAGCGCTGGGTGCGGTGGCTGGCAAGCGCGTCAACCGCTCGTCTTAAATCCTCTCCGCAGAGGTCGGGTTGCTGGAAATCGACTCCGGCAAAGCCGTTGACCTGAATATCGAAGAGACTTTTCATTGATTAAAGATTGAAGCGTCAAGGGCACCCTCGCTAAACAGACGTCTGAACTATGCGGTGAAAGAATAATTTACTTTTAAGTAACGACATGGTATACTTAATCGAATGAAAGAAATTGTTCTGCAAGAGAAAATTGATCAGTTCCCATATAAATTCTGTTTGCTCGTCTAACGATTAGCGACTTCGTATCTCCCAGTTTTATTAATGAAAAAGCCAACTTTACCTAATGTAAAAGACCTATGTAATTTTGACGTTTGCAGCATGGATGTCTTGCGGGGGGAGCTTGCAGACCATCTTTACGCTCACATTCTTCCTTTTTGGAATGACCATGCCATGGATGCTGCAGGAGGCATCAATACTTGCATTGCGGACGATGGAAAGGTCCTCTCTCGCCATAAGTTTTTATGGGGGCAGTGGCGTGCTGTCTGGGTGTATGCACGGCTCTTCAACCGGCATGGCGGCGATCCTGCCCAGTTGGAGACGGCCCTGCAAATCGCCGAGTTCGCGATCAAATATGGCTGGGACGGAGATGCGGCCGGTTGGCGACTCATCGTCGACGCCGAAGGCAAAGAGGTCGAAGGCTGCACAAGTCTCTATACGGATGGGTTTGCCATGTATGCTCTGGGGGAACTGTTCAAGGCCACTGGGGACTCCCTCTGGCGCGATTGGGCGATTCGGACGGCCGAGGCGGTCTTGAAAAAAATCGAGTGGGCGCACGACCGGATACCCCATTCTCCCTACCCAGTTCCGAAGGGTGCCCGTGTTCACGGTTTGCCCATGGTCTTTTCTCTGAAGTTCGCAGAACTGGGGCGGGATATGGAAGAGGCGCGCTATGTGGAAAAAGCGCGCGAGCTGAGCGACGAAGTTTTTAAGACCTTCCACCAAGCTGATCTCGGTCTGATCTTTGAACGGGTGGCTGCGAACGGAAGCCGCTACCCAGGCGCATCCGGCAGTGTGGTTAACCCCGGGCATGTGATCGAAGACATGTGGTTTCAAATCGACATCGCTCCTCTTATTGGGCGCGAAGAGCGAATACCACTGGCCTGCGATCTTATCCTCAAGCATATTGAATTTGGCTGGGATGAAGCACATGGGGGCGGGTTACTCCTAGCCCGTGACGCTTACGGCGGCGACGAGATTGGCTGGGGTTTTCCGGACATGAAGCTCTGGTGGCCGCTGACTGAGGCGCTCTATGCCACTTTGCTCGGTTATTCACATTCCGGCGATGAGCGTTTTTTATCGTGGTATAATCGTATTTGGCAGCACTGCGTGGATCATTATTACAACCCGCAGCACGGCGAATGGCGGCAGAAGCTGAATCGTGATCTGACGCCTTTTTCGGGACAGGTCGTTTACCCCGTCAAAGATCCCTTCCACCTGCCACGCAGTCTTATCCTGCAGATCGAGCTTTTGGAGCCAATGCGGGAATCGGCATGACCCTAGGACATACCTGAATTGGAATAGGTTGCCGTCGACGCAATGGCCGCTGGTGCTGGATGGGTTACCTCTTTTCGTCCTTGGCATCAATTTCCATAATTGCATTTCGCTGGTCGCAATCCTTACCCAATCTAGTATGCCTCATTTGGCACACGTGAAAAAAGTATACAGGAAAATACCTCTGACTATTCTCTTTACCCTTATCGTTGGAGTAGGAAGTCAATCCGCAACAGGGCAGAGCACGACGCTTATTTACATCGGTAGTCAAGTGATTCCGACTGGAACGCCAGTCGGTGGGCACGAGATCGGGGGACTCTCGGGCATCTCTTATAATGCTTACAGCGACACCTTCACCGCGATCACTAACGACTCACATAGTTCTGGGGCGAGCCGGTTATGGACTTTGAGCCTGAGCTATGACGGCACGAACTTTTTTGCGGCGAGCGCACTTTCCGGTATGCGGTTGAAAACCTGATTGGGCATAAACCTAAGCCTTGGCGCGACTCCTGCGGACAAGAAGATTTTCACCGCCAACGGGGCAGCGCTTAAGAAGGACTATAGCGGGACTTTTGATAGCAGCTTCACGAGGATGACCCAAACTCTCCTGTGGGAATCTTCATCAAATAGAGACAAGGTCGAGGCGATGTGTTTCGGGCGTGACCTCGACTGCTTTCGAGCGATTGTCTTGGCGTCTGACAATAACGTCAGCAGTTTGCGGACCACGCAGTTTCATGCACTGAAGACCAATATCCCTGCCGTAACTCGGCACACCCTCGCCTCATCGGTGGCTGGCAATGAATCGGTCGTCGCTGGCCCTAGTCTTGCTTGGTGTCCGGAGGGCAGCGAGGTCACGCTCGCCGCCTTAACGGATACTGATTTTACCTTCGACTAATGGACGGGGAAAACTTAAAGGATATCAAAATGTTTAAGTCACTACAACGGACCTATCTAAAAAGCTGTTAATCTTAAAGCATTGCCCGAGAACTTGGCTTCCCTTTTTATATAAAATTCCGTTTCGAGGGCTTCTCTTCACGGATAGGCTGCCCTGTCCACTCCACCAGAGACAAGTAAAACACCAAATCCACCTCCACGAGTGTTTTTCGAGCAATTGGTATTCTTAGATGCGTTTCCGTTCACTATGTAGCCACCAGTCGAGCATTTTGAGGAATTTATGTGGCTGTCCTTTATCTTCCAAGGTCTGTAGCCTTTCTCAAAGGTCGGGCGTACTTTGCTTGCGTCGATATTCAGTGGGGGTTAGCCCAGTTTCTTCCCGAAATACCTGTGTCAGGTAACGAACGTTCTCGAAGCCCGCTGTCTTCGACACAACGCCAATACTCATATTTGTGGTGATTAACAATTTTTTAATCCGCTCCATTTGAACGCCTTGAATCTCGCTATGAATGGAGTGACCCAAGGCTTTCATGAATTTGCGGTATGCGGTGGAGTTTGACATGTTGGTCACTTTGAGCACGTCGGCGGTGTTGATGGGGTCGCAGGCATGCTCCCGAATGTAACGCAGAGCAAAGGCCACCTCAGGATCGTCAAAGTTCAGGAAATTACTCGATTCACGGACAACAATCTCGTTGGGCGCAATGCGCGTGAGTGGGGTAGGTGTGCCTTCGTTCCGCATTAAGTTATCAAGGAGCTCTGCTGTGGTGTAGCCAGCTTTTCCCACGTTGACATCAACACTGCTCAGCATCGGTTGTGAGAGCTCGCAGAGCCAGCGGTCGTTATCAACGCCCAGCACCGAGATTTCTTGAGGCACATTGATGTGTTCAATTAAGCATGAATCGAGAACCCAACGGGCCCAGCCATCGAAGAAAACGAGAACCCCGCAGGGTTTTGGTAGCGAGGAGAGCCACTTGCTTAAAGAGCGTACTGCGTTGGGCATATTCACTCCTTTTTGTGTGGCTGGTTTGTATAGATCACAAGCGAAGCCCTTAGTTTCAAGCTCGCTTACAAAGCCATCGCGCCGCTGGTTGCACCACGGTGCCAGCTCATTGCCCCCACAAAAAGCAAAATTCCGGAGGCCGTTACTCATGAAATGTTGAGCGGCCATACGCCCGATGGCCTGCTGATCGGATGTTACGATGGGGAACTTTAGATGACCATTGAGCTCTTTTGAGTAACTGCCAAATCCTATGGTCGGGATATTTTTTAATTTCGCAATTTCCGTAATCGCAGGGAGGTGGATACTCGCAATAATCCCATCCGGTTGCCAGTGTTGGATGCTTTTCATACTGACATCCATCATCGGATCCATCAGAATGATCCAGCCGGTGTGATTGCGAATATAGTCCCCGATCCCGCGAGCGATTCCGCGGTCAAATGCCATATCCGATTCCAAGAGCAACGCAACTCGTTTCAAGCGGCTTGTCTTAGACTTCTTTTTTGTAAGTGTCTTGTATTTTGGCATGTCTTAAGGATGAGAAGATTTTATCCTTCGACTTTGAAAATCTGTCAAATAAATTATATCGTAGCTGCCAAATGAAAATTCTAACTCACATTGATTGGTGTGGGGTCTAGAACCTTTCCGGTTTTTCTTTACGACGGCTCCATGATACCCTCTGCAAAGGCTCACCTCTGCCCAGGCGGTGTGCCCACGCCATTGATCGCTGTCTGGCCGAGCGTGGCTCAGCCTGGCTAACTCGATACCAAACACCAGAGCGACAAGCCGAACGGAATCGGTCTGTGAGTTGGGCCTATATTGGTGTAATTATGAAAAAAAGTTATAGAATAATACCATTTTGCTTGAAGGGCGTCTCTGAGTTGGTAATTGTGGTCAGTTCTCATATTCATATTCACCGTAAAATCTCCCCGAAAAATGCCCTCTATTTTGAGAATCATCACATTGCCTTTAATGTTCCTCTGTGCATGGCCACTTCTTGCTGAAGAACGTGTCGCGCCTTTTAGTTTATCGGTGGGGACTCAAAGTATTGGAGTTCGCTATCAATTCAGTGAGGAGAGTGCGCTGGTAGAAAGTGCCCACCAGATCCTGGAGTTAGGCTCGGATACCCTGAAGATTGCGCTGACGCCGAAGTATGAGGACGATTATTTACTGGAAATCGATCCGGAGATTAGATCGATCAATGACTTAGTGCGCAAAGAGCCGGACTATTTTCGGGTGATGGATATGCCCTTTCGGAATGTGATGCTTTGGATCTATCCGTTCACTGATAGCAAGTCTGCTTTTGCGACCGGGGAGATCAGTGATGTCGAAGCAGAGGCGGTTTACAATGAGATCTATGAGTTCACAACAACTCTTTTGGAGCGATATTCGGGGAGCGGTAAGTCATTTTTTCTCGGAAATTGGGAGGGCGATTGGCATCTGCTACTAGAAAATTATGATTACAATCTCGATCCGGAACCGGAGGCGATTGCGGGGGCAATTAAGTGGTTTAACCTTCGGGAAAAAGCGATCGCCGATGCGCGGCGTGATACGGCGCATCATGACGTAGAAGTCTACTACTACATTGAACTCAACCATGTCGGTAAATCGATGGATGACGACCGACCTTCGATCGTGAACAAAGTTCTACCGTATATTCAGACCGACTATGTTTCTTGGTCCAGCTATGACGTGACCAAACCGGCTGCGCTACTCGGTGGCGAAGCAGGCCGTGCGCGAGTGATCAAAGCATTGGATTACATCGAAGCGCACCTCCCAGAGAGTGACATTCCAGGCAAGCGGGTGATGATTGGCGAATATGGCTTTGAGCTGGTGTCCTTTAGAGATAGGGAATCGCAGAGTAAGTACACCGCTTCGATCATGAAGTGGGCGCTAGAGTGGGGATGCCCCTTTATTCTTTATTGGGAACTCTACTGTAATGAAATTGAGCCATCTACAGGCGAGCACCGCGGCTATTGGTTGATTGATGATCACGGTGATAAGCAGCCGATTTGGTTTTTTCATAGAGATTTTCTTACTCGGGCAAATGCATTTGTTGAGCAGTATCAAAAAGAGCATGGTAGCCTGCCCTCACAAGAAACCTACAATCGTGTGGCGGCCACATGGATCGAGGTATTCACGACCTATAAGGTCAGGACTAAAGACTAAGCGTTTGTCCTGAAGATAGACAGATCGATCAATTAATTCGCCAGCGAAGCAAATAGAATTATGGCAAATCAGACGAATCAGGTGAATCTAGACCCCAGTGCAAAGCTTGGTTGGAGGGAGAAGTTTGGATACGGAGCTGGAGACATGGCTTCTTGCCTCTACTTTGGCATTTTCATGAATTTCATGGCCATCTTCTACACAGATGTTTATGGCCTCACGCCTACAGTCTTGGCGGCCATGCTTTTGTTTACTCGGACTTGGGACTGGATCAACGATCCGATTATGGGAGCTATCGCTGACCGGACGAACACTAAGATGGGTAGCTTTAGGCCGTGGATTCTGTGGATGATTCTGCCCTACATGGTGCTCGGAGTCCTTGCCTTCACCACCTTTGATTTGGGAACCACTATGAAGGTGGTGTACGCCTACGTCACCTACACTTTACTGATGATGGCTTACACCGCGATCAATGTTCCCTATGGCGCGTTGATGGGGGTGATGACGTCTAAGTCAGAGCAGCGAACCGTGCTCGCTTCCTATCGTTTCGTAGGTGCCAATTCTGGTATCTTTTTGGTCACTTTACTCTTACCGATACTAGTCAGGGTGATCGGCGATGGCAACGAACAACTTGGCTACACGGGCGCTGTGTCGGTCCTAGCCCTAATGGCGGGTGTGCTCTTCTTTATCACCTTTAAGACGAGCACGGAGCGTATTCGGCCCATGGAAAAGAAGCGGACGCCGCTTAAGAGTGAAATAAAGCAGCTCTTAAAAAACATCCCATGGTTGACCGTCATTGCATTGAGTATCTTGACCGTGCTGGCACAAGCGATTCGTGCGACGCCGACCCTCCACTTTTTCAAATATGTGGTGGGCAACGAAACTTGGGGGACAACGCTGTTACTCTACAACTCCATGGCAGCGGTGGTGGCGGTCTTACTCAGCAAGTACATTGTCGCCTTTATCGGCTGTAAAAAACGAGCCTACGTGATCCTCAATGTCTTGTTTGCCGCTTTGCTCGTCTGGTTTTATTTCATCCCGATTGACGATTTCCGCCTGATGGTCGTGAATCAAATAATGATTGCTATGGTAGCTGCACCGATGATGCCTATTTTTTGGTCGATGATTGCGGATACCGCTGATTATGGCGCCGTGAAATTCGGTCACCGCTCCACGGGCATTATTTTCTCCGCAGGCACGGCTTCGCAGAAGATCGGTTGGACGGTGGGTCCGGCGGTGGCCTTGCTAATTATGGGTAGCGTGGGCTATGTAGCTAATGTTGAACAGTCAGCCGAATCCCAACACGCCTTGCACTTAATGATGAGCATCATTCCAGCGTGCGTCGCGCTGCTCACTGCGGCGGTCACCTGCTTGTATCCTATCAATCGTAAGGTCGAGCTGGAGCTTGAGGAGGCGATTAGCAAGATGAGTCAGGCGCCCAAAACGGTTATCGATAAAGGCTGCTGAGATCCAGCGTCCCTCTAGTGAGTCACCTTCACCATCTACCTCTTTTCTCGTGATCAACCCCCGTTTTTTGATGTCTTTTTTTCGAAATTATAATGTGACCCTTGGTAGCATTTATAAGTTGGGATGTTTGTTGTGTGTGGGTGGAGGGGTAATTCTTGGTTCGGTGCTATCGGCACAATCAGTCAGTCGCATAACTTTTGGAAATCCAGGGGAGTCCACTGGATGGGTGGATTTAGGCGTGCAAGAGAATCGCAATAAGTCAGAGCAAGCAGTCTTTACCTTTACTGATGCGACTCCGAATGGAGATATTATTTTTTGGCTTTCCATTGATAGCTCTAATAATGTGCGGCGTAGTGAACACGAACTTGCAGTGAACGGGGGTGAGAACGATTATATCGACAGTCGCGGTTGGCCCGCCGCGAGTAATGATGAGTGGGTCCAGTTTGAGCTTTATGTGACTGGGCCAGGTGCCGCAGATTTGACGAGTCTAAGCATGGAGGCATTAACGCTTAGTTTTACTGGGAATGACACTGTGGAATTTACCGATGGTATCGGCGGAAGCGACTTGAAATATATCAACGTTGTGGATTCCATCAGTCGCTACGGCACGGGCGAAAGACTTGAAGGTTTGGATCCGCTCACACTTTCGAATGTAGCAGGGCGTGGCGATGGCACTTGGGCACTCAGGCTGACTGCTCGTGCATTCGGGCTGGTTGACATCACTTCGATGACTAGCTTTCGAGTGAAAACGCTCGCTGTTGAATATGCGGTAACGGTTCCCGAACCGGTGAATGTTCTACCCGCTACAGGAATCCTGCTACACCTCGATGCCTATTCTTTGATCGGCTCTACTAATGGTGCGACACTCCCTAGTGCTTGGCCCGATCTATCGGGGGCGGGGCTCTTTGCAGACTCTTCGAAGCGGCCCGTTTATCTGGCCGATGGCGGTGGCGGCTATCCCGCAGTTAGCTTTGATGGGATCGATGACTACCTAGAGGTTCCGCTTGCTCTGGGAACCGAGGCAAGCGTGTTTATAGTGTTCTCAAATGAACGTAGCCCATTACAAGCCAATACCAGAGACACGCTCTTAACCACTCTCGGAACTGGCTCACCGCTACACCTTAACTCTAGTAAAAGCGCAACACCCGCTCCGGATTATCCCTCATTCAATGCCGCGAGTGGTGCTGGTTTAGATCGCGAAAGCTGGGTGGACGGTTTGAATACCACTGACTTAACGGGGGAGATATTCGGTGGGCGATACTACATCGGTTCTGCCGTTTACACGGCGATGCCTCCAGCTAGCTCGCTCTTAATTGGTGCTTCGGATATCTTGGGTACGGATGCTGGGCAGAATGACATTCGCGAAGTAATCATTTACGACACTGCATTGAGCGACTCCGAGCGGCTTGAGGTGGAGGCTTACTTGGCAGAGAAATATCGGATCGGAACAAGGCGTCACTCACTCGATCATCCCGTTGAGGCCTATCCACACATCGCAGGGTCGCAGCAGTTCGGGACACAATACGGCATTGGTGAATCGGCGGTTCGTGGGCTAGACTATGCACATGATGTCTTACGTCAGGGTAGCCGCGTGGTCAAATTTCGCTTATCTAATAGGTATCATAATGAGGATGGCTTCACCGAAGACCTCGCCATCGACTCCTTAATTGAATTGGTCCGCGATCAGACCGAAATAAAAGAAATCCTAGACATGCCGTTTACGGATTATCTTTTTTGGGTGTCGAGTTTTTCCGTTCCCAACTGGGATAATAATATCGATGCCACAGGGCTCATTCCTGCGAAGAGAAATCTGATTTATGATGAAGTGTATGACCTCGCAGTGTACCTATTGGAAACGTACAGTGGCACTGGAAAAACATTCTATCTCGGTAACTGGGAAGGGGATTGGAAGTTTGCGGGGCAAGGCACGATACAAGGGGCCGATCCCACCATTGTACCTGCAAATCGGATTCAAGCGATGATCGACTGGGCCAATATTCGACAAAAAGCAGTGAATGACGCCAAGGTTGCCACCACCTATTCCGATGTGAATTTGTGGTACTATCTTGAAGCAAACCGGATGGACTGGGTTCGGGACGGACTGCCTGGCGTGGTCAATAGCGTGATTCCCGCGATGGAGCAGAAGTTAGACTTCCTCTCTTTTTCGTCCTATTCTTTGCACAAAGACGGTAGTGGCACCGCTTCAGTTGAGCGCATGCATTCGGACCTCGATATCCTGCAGGCTGCGATTGATGCCAATATTAGTAGCTCTGCTACCGGCAGCCGTCTGATGATTGGTGAATATGGTTACATTTATAATGCTAGCAACTATGGAGATTTAGAGCGTTTTGCCTGGGAGCATGCGCTGGCACTGCGCAATTTCCTCTCTTGGCAGGGTGGCACGCTTCGATTTATTCTGCAGTGGCAATTTTATAATGCAGATGAGTCTTCGCCAGGTGTTTCGAAGAAAATGTGCCAGATCGATGAGCAGGGCTCTCCCAGACCGCTGTATTATCTACACGAAAATTTGTATCGTAGGATGCGCGACTGGATCGATGCCTACTATACTGCGAATGGATCCCTTCCGTCTGCGCGGTCTTATTCGGATGAAGCTTTAGTGCAACTCGATGCTACTATTGTGCAGGCCTATGTTCCCGATGTGTCGCCGCTTCCTGCCCAGTTCAACTTGACGATGGGCGACGTCAGCATGCCAGAGACTGTGTCGGGCACCCATTTGCAAGCAGTGCAAGGAACCGTCACGGACCGCTATGACCGAGCGATGCCATTGGAGCTACTTGATTGGTCACTTTTGCCAACGCAGCAGGGCCTTACGATCGACGGCTCGGGCGTCGTATCCGTGCAGGGTAACGCAAGTCCGGAAACGTACTCTATTTCTGTATTTTCGAACGCTTTCCCTGACTTGTCCGCTGAACTTGATTTCCGTGCAAGACTTCCGGTCGCCAGCATTTATGATAACTTGGTCGATTTTTCCAAGTCGGTTGGAGTGAATCCTGAATTATCGATTATTTCGGACAATGCCGATTTACGCTTTGAGGGAGACGCGGACCGCCTTCGCCGCACATCGGCAACAGACGCACAGGCGATCACTTGGTATGTTCCAGCTATCAATCGTTTTCATGCCAAGCTCTACCATTTTGGCGCGCTCGCTTCGAATGTAGCTGTAGAGGTTTCGATAGACGGAATAGCATGGCAATCAGTCGCCTTGCGCATCGATCCGCCGACAGAAACGGGGGATAATTGGACACGTAGTTGGCTTGCTCCGCTAAATCCGTTACCAGAAGGCATGCACTATCTTCGAGTCGTGTTACAGCATCCTACGCAGAGCTGGAATCCACAGCTAGGTGAAATCGCGCTTTTAGGTGCTGCCACAGGGTTCAATTTCTGGAAAGAACAGTCGTTTCCAAATCCGAGCGACCAAGGCGATCTATTCATTTCGGGCCCCGCGGCGGACCCGGGACACTCAGGTGTCTCCAACCTCTATCGATACTTTGCAGATATGGATTTGCTTGAAACGGAGCGCTCCTTACTGCCGAAATTAGTCAGCCGGGAAGGGCAGTTTTATTACGCGATTCCTTATGATGAGACCAAGTCTGATGTGCGGGCCCAAGTCAAAGGATCGCTTGATTTACTGAGTTGGGACTACGAGTTATTCGACTCCTTACTAGATGCAGCGGTTGTCGAAGACGGTTGGCTTTACATCGATGCGACCAAGATGCCCGCGAGTGATGCGAAGTTCTTTAAACTGGATCTGAACCTATAGGACGAGCGCGACCAATGCCTTCTGGAAATTTAATGCAAAGCATCCGCCTAGCCCCCACATCTTATGAGCCTACACATCGTTAAATATTATCTACTTTTTATTCTGTTGTCGCCGTTCGTAGCCGCATCGTCATCCCCTAATATTCTCTTTATTGTAATGGATGATATGGGCTGGGACACTGTCGGTTGTTACGGTTCTCCGGTTGAAGATATTTCACCGCATATTGATGCCCTTGCTCAGGAGGGTATGCGCTTTCAGCATGCTTTCGTTCAATCGCCCATTTGCACGCCATCGCGTAATGTCCTATACACGGGCCGCTACCCTCATGTGAGCGGCATGGAGGGCTTCTTTAGCGTTGAATTTCCCTCCAATACGGTGCCTGAATATCTAAGAGAGGCTGGTTATTTCACGGGTATAGTGCAGAAGGTGCCTGATTCAACCCCGACGAATGACTATTCCAGATACTGGGATTATTACCGCTCAATGCCCGGGAATATAGGGCGCACGCCCGCCGAATATGCGAATTCTTTCTCCAGTATCATTGAGGGCGCGCACAAGAGCGGAAAGCCATTTTACGCGGCCATTAATGTGGTCGATCCACACCTGCCTTTCTACAACGGGCCGAAGAGTATGGAGAATAAAGCAATGTGGGATCAGACTCCGCCATCGCGTGTGTACACCGCAGATGAAGTGCCTGTGCCTGGGTTTTTGCATGGAAATCCCGCTTTTGCTCAAGAGGTTGCAGATTATTATAGCACGCTTAAACGAGGCGATGATTGTGTCGGCGCAGTCATGGAAGTGCTTCAAAAAAGTGGACTGAAGGACAGTACTATTATTATTCTTTTATCCGATCATGGTATGTCGATGCCCTTTGCCAAATCGCACCTTTATCCAGCTGGTGTGCGCACCCCTTGGATTGTGGTCTGGCCAGGCGTTGCAGAGCCTGGACATCTGGATACAGAGCATATGATCTCTGCGATCGATTTCATGCCGACGATCCTTGAGATGATCGGCACGCCCGTTCCCGAAGGACTCGAAGGCCGGAGTATTGTGCCACTCGTCCAAGGTGAGCAGCAATCTGGGCGCGATCGGGTCTTCGTGCAATTAAATGAAAATCCTAATGCGGATGCAAGGCCGATACGTGGTGTTTATACGCGTGACCACGTTTATATATTTACCCCTTGGAGTGACGGTGAACGAGTGGCTACCATGGAGTCGCGCTGGTATCGTTCATGGGGCACGATGAATCAGCTCGCGAAGCGAGACCCTCTGTTTAAGGAGCGTTTCGATTTCCTGAAGTATCGCACGACTGAGGAGCTCTACACTTATTCGGTCGATCCCGACGCGCTGAACAATCTCATTGATAATCCAAGTTATGCGAGCGTGGCTGAGGGGCTTCGCACAGAATTAGAGGCATGGATGGAGCGAACCGGCGATTACGTTCTGCCTGCACTTAGAGATCGTGAAGATGCCGATGCGTTAGATCAACATTGGTCGGCATGGCAGGCAGTGGCTGATGAGCGTGCGAAAGACACCGAGTGGAAACGTCACAAGAATAAAGCGGGACTGACGAAAGGGCACACGCGCTATTATAAACCTTAATGAATTTAAAATTATCTAATCTATACTACGACTGAATCGCGATGTCTTTGTTAAAGTATCCATTAATAACTGCCGCGTTTTCTCTAGCCATGATTAGCTTCGCTGCGGCTCGTCCAAATATTGTTTTTGTATTTAGTGACGACCATGCGACGCAGGCGATCAGTGCGTATGGTCATCCAATTTCAAAGCTAGCACCCACGCCAAATTTAGATCGACTGGCAGAGCAGGGGATGCGCTTCGACCGCTGCTTGGTAACAAACTCAATCTGTGGCCCCAGCCGAGCGACCGTATTAACTGGTAAATACAGTCATTTGAATGGGTTTTTCTTTAATGAAGCCACCGTGTTTGACGGGGCGCAGGTGACCTTTCCGAAGCTGTTGCAGGCAGCGGGCTATCAAACATCGATTGTGGGCAAGTGGCATCTTGGCTCGGATCCGACTGGATTTGATCATTGGGAGATTTTACCCGGACAAGGGCTGTATTATCGCCCAGAATTCCGCGGTCCGAACGGTGTCGTCACTGAAGCAGGCTATGTGACAGATGTCGTCACTGATAAAGCAATTGATTGGTTAGAGAATGAGCGGGATCCGGGCAAGCCATTCCTGCTGATGGTTCAGCATAAAGCGCCGCACCGTGAATGGTCGCCTCCGGCCAAATACTTGGATTTGTTTGATGGCGTCACTTTCCCAGAACCAGCCACGCTCTTTGATGATTACCGAGGGCGAACCACGGCTGCGCATGATCAAGACATGTCGCTTGCGCGTTCCTTTGAGAAAGATCGCGACCTTAAGGTCGATGTGCGCCGTCCAGAGGCGGTTTTTTACGAGCGCGTCTATTCCAAGCTTACGCCCCAAGAGAAAGCACTCTGGGATATTGATCTCGACGAACGAGAGGAGGTCTACAACCATCCCGACATGAAGGGGGTCGCGCTCCAGCGCTGGAAGTTTCAAAGCTATTTGCGCGACTATCTCGCCTGCGTGCGCTCCTTGGATGATAATGTGGGGCGCTTACAGGACTACTTAGACGCAAGCGGGCTAGCAGAAAACACCGTATTTATCTATTCATCTGATCAGGGCTTTTATCTCGGTGAACACGGATGGTTTGATAAGCGCTTCATGTATGATGAGTCCTACCGCACCCCACTTTTGGTTCGCTGGCCGGGCGTCGTGGGGGCGGGAGCGGTTAACGATGATCTCGTCTCCAACTTAGACTTTGCCCAGACGCTATTGGAGATCGCCGGCGTCGCTGCGCCGCAAGCGATGCAAGGTGCGAGCCTGATGCCGATCTTGCGAGGTGCGACGCCCGAGGATTGGCGTGAATATCACTACTACCACTATTACGAATATCCGGGTTGGCACATGGTGCAACGGCATGAAGGCGTCTATGACGGACGCTATAAGTTGATTCATTTCTACGACCTCAATGAATGGGAACTCCTCGACTTAGAAACGGATCCCCACGAGCTCACAAACCAATTCCATAACCTAAAGTATTCGGATGTGAAAGACCGCATGCTTGATGCACTTAGTGATATGAAAGCGCGTTATGAGGTGCCAGCAGGGGTTCCTGCGAAACGCGAAGGTGTCGATCCGATGAAGTATTATTCCACGGAACGACTTTTAATTGAGCAAGCCGATCGCTGAGGTGCTTGATGACCATTCCGAAGTACCTTGCAGCTCCTTGCAGGTCGCCCGAGCCATCGAAGAGCTTGGTTCTTACATTGTCGCGGGTTTCGTCTTCTAGCGCGAGTTCCATGCGGGGGTTGAGCAAGCTGCTCAAGGATGAGCTGCCGCCGTGATTATCTGGGTCAAACGCGAGATCGAAGGAATCACCCAGAGTGCCGTTATACGTGTCGGCATTGGCATCCTAGGGGCGCGAATAAGAGGAAAAGAAGTAGCCGGTTCCACAGCACTTCATTGCTGCGGGCAGAGCTAGAAAATGTGTGCAGCGCAGCCTGTTTGACTTCGTTCGATCTGAACCAACTGAGGGTGTGTCTACTTCAGTGCAGCGAAGCGCTCTTGAATCTCAGTGAGTGTGCCGACGGTGAGATAGACGGTGTACTCGACGACCAGACCTTCGACCAGATCAAAGGTGCGAATCGGCGCGACGTAAGAGGCTGCCGAGCCTTCGGAGCCGGTGGTGCCGTCGCCGAGTGCGCGGTAGCAGGTGAACGCGGGCGTGCCGGGAGTGTAGATGCCGATGCCCCAGTTGTCGTCGTCCAAGTAGGCGACCCATTCGCTTGAAGATTTGGCGGTGCGTAGACCATCAACACCGTCTCTCCCGTTTTCTGCCAAGATACGTGGCTCAGCGTGAGTCAGCTCACCGGCCTTGGTGTAAACGAAGTTTTCCAGTGCGCCATCGATAAAGACGGCGGGCATCTCTTGGTGGCGAGAGTCACCTTGCGTTGGGCCAGAGTAGGTCATCTTGAAATCGATGATCGCAATCGCGCCCTCCAATCTAAGCGCCTGCTCCATCTGCATTTCCGGTCGAAGTTCTCCGGTCGCCCAGTGGCGTGGCTGAATGGTCGCGGTTAGACTATTCGTTTGTTTGGAAAGATTGAACTCCATGACCTTTGCGGGTATACGATCCCAGCTGCCGCCTTGAATGGGGTTGTAGACCCACGGTTTGCCGTTCCAGTCCGAACCATCTGGCTTGCCGTAGTAGGACTGCTGGATGAAGCGCCCTTCATCGAAGTGATTGAGCAGATTGCGTTGGGTGTCGCTTTCACCGAAAAAGCCGATGCAGGCACCGCGTGAGCGGTCCACGCCGATGCGAATCTCACCATTATCGAGGTAGCTCCAGTTTGATTCAGGGGCGGCTTGGCAAGCCATTGTTGGGAGTAGGGCGGCGGCTAATAGGTATTTGGTTATATTATGCATATTGGTTTCTTTGGTTGAGGATTCGGCGGGTCTCTTCGGACTTCGTGCGAGTGATTAGGTAGAAGATAAAAATGATAATTCTGGCCACTAGGCCGAGGGCTTGGATGACGATGAATAATGTTTTCAGGGTGCCCGCCACATCGGGAGGCACGCCTTGCGCGGCGTCGCCTGCAGCTGCGAGCATTGACCACAATGCCGCCGGTTAAAGCAGTCAATAATGATGCGCAAAATGGACTAGAGGCTGCAATTCTAGCGGATGCCTTCGCACCTACTGGCACGAATCAGTATCGCTTTACCGATATTACACTTACCGCGGTTGCGATTCCTGAGCCAGGCACTTATGCCTCACTCGCGGGGCTGCTCGGTCTCGCCTTTGTGATGGTTCGTCGTCGCCAGCGCTAAATTTTTCATACGGGGATCCTTTTCATAAGGATTATATTAGGGTAAGCTACGTTTCATGGGGAGAGACGCTCAAGTCAACGGGGGAGGCGGACAATAGGATCATCGTCTTTATGTCGGACAACGGCGGCATCGTGCATCCGGATGAAAATGGCGTGCCGACGATCACGAATAATGCGCCCCTGAAAGGCGAAAAGGCTTTGCTCTACGAGGGCGGCATTCGTGTGCCTCTGTTTGTCTGGTATCCGAAGGCATTTAAGCCAGCGGTTTGTGAGGTGCCAGTCGATTCTAATTGAACCCGAAAGCACCGAAACCCTGTTTCAGGAGCTGACGGCATGGCTCAATGAAACCGTCGAGACACGGTATATTCCAAGGCAAAATAGTCGTTACAATGCCGAGCATGCCGAGGCGCGTGGGTTCAAAAATATTCTGAGCAACACAATCTGAAGTGGCCCTTAGGACGCGCGTCTCGTGCGGATTGACCTCGCTGGCGGTTTTTTAAACACGAAGATTCAATTAAGCAATAGCATTGAGCTTCCGCTGTCGACTTCTCTATCATCGGTGCCCGAAACTTTTGTTTTTTTTGAACGATTCCTGTTCATGCGTTTTTTAAAAGAGCTGGTAACCGTGTTAATATTTGCGGCCTGTAGCGAAGGGGCCTTCGCCGCCGATTTGTATGATCCCTTGATCATCGACTCAACGCAGCGGTGCGTGAGCATAGACTTGATGATTGAAGATTCAGAGCGTGATCGCGAGCTTCCGCTACGTGTATATCTGCCTCATTCGAGTCAGCCTGCACCAGTGATTTTGTTCAGTCATGGCTTAGGAGGCTCCTCTAAGAATAATCCCTACTTGGGAAACCATTGGGCGGCGAGAGGCTATATAGCAGTTTTCATGCAGCATCCCGGCAGCGACGAATCGGTGTGGCGCGATGTGCTGCCAGCGCAGCGAATGGCGGCATTAAAGGAAGCGGCGAGTGCGAGAAACGCGACGCTACGTTACAAGGATGTATCCACTGTGATTGATCAATTGGAGCTTTTTAATGCAGACGCGACTCATCCGCTCAGTGATCGGATGAATCTCGGCCGGATTGGAATGTCGGGACACTCCTTTGGGGCGGTGACGACACAAGCGGTTTCTGGGCAGAAACGGGCCTTTGGACTGATTGACTATACGGACAGTCGCATTGATGCGGCACTCGCAATGAGTCCGAGCGTGCCGCGCGGGGGGAGTGCGAACCGTGTGTTCGCGAGTGTCGAAATTCCTTGGCTGCTGATGACTGGCAGCCAAGATTCTTCGAAAATTGGAGGTGCCAGTGTCGAATCCCGTCTAGCGGTGTTTCCGGCTTTGCCTGATGGGGACAAATATGAGCTCGTGCTCGATGGTGCCGAACATTCGGCGTTCACTGACGCCTGGACGCGTAGGAACGAAAAAGCCCGAAATAAAAACCACCATCGTGTGATTCAAGCGATTAGTACTGCCTTTTGGGATGCCTATTTAATGGATGATAAAGCCGCCAAGGAGTGGTTGGTCGGAGCAGGGACTGCATCTGTATTAGAAGCCGGAGACCGCTGGCAGTGGAAGTAGCCAGACCGGTCGCAGGGGCATTTCCTTTGGACTTTCATTTTTATCGTGCCCTGTCTGGTGTGTTCTGCCCTCTGGCATCTGTCTTCTCACGACTCCTTCGAGGATGATCGATGATACCAAAGAGCAAACGCTTCGCCAACCTATCGAAGTTTGATGAATGTGGTATTCGGATCGCTGGTAAAGACCCGCTCCGCACTCGTTGCTAATTACAAGAAGACCGGATCATGTGACTTTAAAAAACGAAGTTACTAAACGTCAAAGCTGGGTAAATTATTGATCGATACCCAGTCGGAAGACCTTTTTGTTTTTGCCCGTACCACCCGCACGATTCTTATAGCGTTTCCAACTGTAGGTTTCTGCGCGTTTCAAGGCGGCAGCGTCCAAAGCGAGATAGATTTCCTGCAGCGCGTCTAGATCATCGCGGGCGGCGAAGGCTTCGATTAGGTAGTCGTCGGTTTCATGCATCCATGACTCGAGCTGTAGGCGAAATTCATCGATGCGGGCTTGGTGTTCGGGTCTATCGATTAGATTAATCAAAGCATGGGGATCGTTTTGTAAGTCGTAAAATTCTTCAACAGTCCGGTAGATTAGGAAGTTATAACGTTTCGCGACTTCAGGATCATTTTTGGCCAACTTTTTTATGACGCCCTCGGCTTGGTGCCAGGTCGAGGCTGAGGTAAACTTGTTTTTCCCGGTGCCCCAGGCGTTGAAGATATAGAGATGATCTTTGGTGTGAATTGCGCGCATGGGAAACGTTAAGCCGCCCGCGTTATCGTTAAACTGCCCAAACACGTGATCACGCTTAGGATCAATCTCACCCTCAAGCAGAGGCAGGATGGACTTGCCTTGTAAACCATCGGGGTGTGGTATGCCTGCGATGTCGAGGATTGTAGGCATGTAGTCAATCGCGGAGATGAGGTGTTGCGAATCGACCGTCCCAGGAGTCAACTTCCCAGGCCACTTGACTATCCAGGGGGTGCGTAAACCGTCGGGATAAACTGAGGATTTTGCGTAGGGTAGAGGCATACCATGGTCAGAGATGAGCATAATAATGGTACTCTCGGCTAAACCGTTCTTTTTTAGAATATCGAGGACGGCACCTACGCAGTCGTCGGCTCGTTTGACAGAATTGTAATAATTGCGCATCTCCTCACGGATCTTTGGGTTATCCGGCAGGAAGGGGGGGATGGTCACGTCGTCGACCCCGTAAATAATCGATGGAGCATGTTTGTCGAAGCCTTGTTCGATTCCAGTCGGGTCATTATAAAAAGGTTTGTGAGGGTCGGCTATATTAACTACAGCGTAAAACGGTTTGCCTTTTTTGGTGGCACTATCGAGAGCCTCTTGGAACCTTTCGGCATAGTGCTGATCAAATCGCTTGATTGGTCCTCTCATAATAGACCAAGAGTCCCAGTATTTAGCGTAGTCATTTGTCATGCTGCTGTCCCTTGGCTTGTTGATACAGGCAGCATAATAACCCGACTCTCGTAACAGTTGTGTCAGTGTGGAAAAGTTAGGTTCGACATTGTAGAAGCTAAGCATGCCACTGGTATGTGGGTAGCGACCGTTGAAGTAAGTATTGCGGGAGGGCACACAGCTGGAGGTCTGATTGTAAGCAAACTCAAACCGTAGTCCCTCTTCGGCCAAGCTGTCGATATGCGGTGAGATATTTGGAATGGTGCTCCCGTAGGAACCGACGGAATCGTAATTCAGATCATCTAAGGTGATAAAAAGAATATTTGGCTGTGTTTCAGATGGCTTGGCTTGAGCTAAGCTGGCTAGAAAGGCACAGCAGACAAGCGCGGCTGTGAGTATTGGTAACTTAACTTTCATACTTATAATGGGCAGGCTGAAGGGGCTGATTTCGTTGGGGAGCTGGATCGCTGGTGGGTAGGGCAGGCGGCGCAAAGGATCAAGGTTTGATTTCGACTGCTCGCTGACACACCCTCTCCTAAATCAGACAGGATTTTCTAGTAAGTGGTCGAGCAGGTTTTGCAGCGGAGTGGTGCAGACGGCGCAGTGGACATCACCGCCGCCGTAGTAGAGGAAGTAAGTTCCATCGATGACGACATGCCCACATGGGAAACACACTCCTTTGTAAATACCCTTGGTTTCGTAATCTTCAATGGGTTCATAGATAGGTTTGGGCGTGCGGTGGGTGACTTTTGTTGGGTTTTCAAGGTCGAGGAGTAGAGCCCCCAGACGGTATTGTTTGTCAGCGCCGACTCCATGATAGATTTGCAACCAGCCCTGTTTGGTCTTGAGCGGTGGGTTGTTAGCACCGATTTTTTCCTCCCATGGATATTCGCCCTTGGCGAGTAGCTTCATGTCTTTCCATTCGAGCAGATCTTCACACTCGGCGATCCAAATGCCGGGAAATTTATTGGGGAAGCCTTCCCCATGCCATTGCATGGGGCGGTGGATGGTGAACCATTTACCGCCAATTTTTTCTGGAAAGATGACCACATCGCGATCATCCAGCTTCGGGTTAGTCAGTCGTCCGGCACGCAGCCAGTCTTTACTGGCGAGATCCTTTGTTAGGAAGAGATGCGTTGAGGTGTAGTTCTCACGCATGGCGATTGGAAATTCGGGCGGAAAGTGGCCGTTTTTATCCGCATGATGGTTTTCGTTCTCCCAATACTTACCGGGAGGGAAGGGGCGGGTTGCTGAGGTAATGTAGTACCACTCACCGATTTTGATGACGCGAGGATCCTCGACACATCCATTGTCGATACTACCAACCAATGGTGATAGCACCGGCTGACTAGAAACACGCTCGAAGTTGTAGCCATCCTTGCTTTCGGCGAGGCCAAGATGCACGCGGTGTTCAGCATCATTACCGGCGGCTCGGTAAAGAAGCTGCACCTTCCCGGTTGCATCATCATACCAGGCCGATGGATTGGTGGTGACCTCACTTTCCCAATCGGAGTCAACTTTGGGCGAAATAATCGGATTGCCTTCGTAGCGTTTTAGCTGGTAGGAAGTTGGATTGATCGTCGGGCGCGCGATGGTGTTTGTAGATGTATTTGTGTCTGTCATATTTATAGTTTGGTTTAGAAGCGTAGGCCTGCCGAAAGAATGACTTGGCGTGATGATTGATGAAACGCACTCTTGTTGCGGTTTATCAGTTCGGTCGAATCGAAGACATTATTGACACGCAGGCGCAGGTTTAAGAGCGGTGCGTTGCGGCCGGAGCCCAACTTCTTTCGATAATTTACAAATGCACCAGTTGTGAATTCAGGATCGAACTCGATGTCATACCAGGAACCCTCTCCCACTGCGTCTGTGTCGTTTTCGATGTACCACTCGCCGATGGTCGATGAGGAGCGGAAGCTTTGATCAGCACCAATCGTTAGACCTTTTAGCGGGCCGTTATTAAAAGAGTAGCGTCCGATCAAAAGAAGGTTGTGGGGGGCTTGTCCAAAAACCTGCGCAAATCTTGGGTTAACTTTTTCGTTGATCTTGATCGCGTCGAGATCGGTGTAGGCGTAAGAAACTGTAAAAGAGAGATTCCGCGTGGGATTGTAGTAAAATTCAACTTCAATGCCTTGGGAGCGCGAAATGTCACCCGCCACTTGTTTCCCGGGGAGTAGATTATTGTTTAATTGACCGTTGGGATTGAAAATTTGAGGATTGGAAGCTCCGAACTCTGCAAAAGTGTAGACGTCACCGAGACGGAAGTCGTAGTTTACGATGTTATCGTTTTCTTTTTCGATGTAGAAGGCGGTGATCTGTCCGGTTAGTTTACGATCAAAAAAGTCGAAGCGGATGCCATACTCGTATCCTTCGCCGTAAACCGGGGGAATCAGTTCGCCCAGTGGGTCTACATCAATATTGGTCGGGGATTGAATCGACTTTGCATAATTGGCAAAAGCAGCGACATCGTCGGTGATCCAGAAGAGAGCACCGACGGAAGGGCTGACTTGCTCGAAAGATCTGTTTGCGTCATCGATCTGCGTCGTTGCTCTGGAGAAATCACCACCCAAATTGTTGTTCACGAAAGTGTCGTTGACACCAAATTTGTAGTCTCGAATGGTATAGTCAATGTCGATGGAGTCGTAGCGAACACCGAGTAAAGTCCGTAGACGTCCATCAAGAAAGCTGCTCTGAGCGGCAAGCCATAGCGATCCGGTTTGCACCTTTAGCTCATTATCATGACGAAGAACAAAAAGCTCATCTTGGCCATTATAGCCAATATTTGGCGTGCCCGGTCCGAAACCGTCCGAGAGGTAAAAACGCTCGTTAAGTAAATCATTTCCCCTAAAGAACTGTCCATCTCTGAGCAGGCTGGTGTCTTGCACCTGCTCATACATCTTCGGGTCGCGGGTTAAATGATCCCAGTCCAATCCAAAGAGTATTTTGTGCTCACTATTACCAATCACTGGTAAGTCATTCGGCAAATCCACGTCCCATAGTAAGGTTGATTTGAGGGCATTCGCTTCGGTTTGTCCATCCTGTCTGCGCCAATAGGTTTCCACAAATGGTTCAAAAGCGCGCGCGCCGGCGGCATCGCTCCTCACGCGGCCCGCACTGTAACCGTCGCGTGCGAGTGACTCATTTTCATTGGCTTCGCGGTTAAATGCCACTTTCGCTTGCAGCGAATCGGTCAGCCGTTGAGTCCAGTCCAGTGTCGTGACTAGACCCTGACGCTGGTTGAACTTATCGGGGCCTGTTACCGAATAGCGATCGTCTTGGTCGGCCCAAGGGGCGTAGATTCGATCAAGCACGTCCCGTGTCACTGCCGTTGGATCCGTTAATCCGAGTTGGGCTGCATACGCAGTGTTCAGGACGAGATCGTCGATGATTCCCTGCGGGATATAATCGACTGCATCGGGGCTGTAGATAAACTCGTTTCGGTAGGCTCCTAGGCTGAAGACTTCATTGGCATCGGTTTCGCTGGCCCGACTGTTTGGAGCGAAACGTGAGTCACCACTTGTTGAACTAAACATGTTGGGCGCCAAGTTCTGGTCGAGGTCAATATACTCAATATGGGCGCGGAATTGTGTCTTTTTAGTTGGGCGATAGCTGATCTCAGCAGTGGCTCCACTTAAGTCAGCAAATTCGTAGAGCTGATCGAGCTCGCGTGAGAAATCAAACCCCATCAGGCGCACGGCGAGTTTGTCATTCAAGATATAATTCATATCGAATTCACCACGCCGATACTCCTTATTGCCGACGGTGCCCTTGAGGTTGATGAAGTTCTCGTTGAACTGAGCCACCTTAGGGACGCTGTTAATTTGTCCACCGGGATCGGCCTGACCATACATCAAGCTGTTGGCTCCTTTCACAATATCGACTCTTTGGATGTTATAGCCGTCGCGTGGGATTTCGCGCCAGAAAAGGTCGTAGCGTTGTGTTAAGCTGCGAAACCCTCGAATACGTAGTTGGTTGAAAGAAAATCCGTCTGGGTCTTCTGAAACACTGGCAGTCGCACGCGCCAAATCTTGGTCGTTGAGGATGTTGAGATCTTCCAGCATCTGCTCGTTAATGATGGTCAGCGTGATCGGTGTATTCTTGACAAGTGCATTCGTGCGTGTCGCCGAGACCGAATTTGCGGAAAAGTAACCTAGGTCGCCTTCAGTCGTCACGACAAAGTCATCCAGCACAAAGACGTCGTCAAAGCTATCTGCGCTAGGCTCGGTTGTGGTCGCGGCGACTTCGGGGGTGCCTTCTTCGGTCGCAGTTGCATCGCTCGGGCTTGAAGGGTCGTCGGTTGGTTCAGGACTAGTCGTCTGACTCGATTGTAAGTAGGGGATCGAGTTCCGCGACTCGTCCCCATCGGTTGCTAGAGGACTCGTTTGACCCACGGCTATTGCTGACGTGGTTGCAAAACAAAGTGCCGACAAAAAAACACGTGATGCAGGTGTTGGGTTATTCATGATTGGTGGGTTATTTGTGGTTTAATGGGATAAGAAAGAATGAGAATTTAATTAGAAATGGGTATATAACAAACAAAAAATCAAAAATAAATTCATTTCACTTGACCTACTAGCAATCTGCATCAAATTTTTTTCTTGAATGCCCCCGTTTACCCTAAACATTATATGTCGCTTGAGTTTGCTGCTTGCTACGCTGACTCCTTGCCTTTTGCTTTCGCGGTTGCACGTGGCTCCGTCCGATACGAAGGACTGGAAAGACGGTGTTTCTCGGTCGGAGGCCAAGGCTCTCTACCATACGTTTCGACAGTATGACGCTTCTTTGTCTGATTTTGTTGAATCGGAGATCCGACTCACCGGGAAACCGCCCAGCGAGGCGCAGACGCGCCACCATGCGATTCGGCATTTTCGAAACGATTGAAGCTCGTTTTTTAAACCCCAGAGGCGCGCAAAATCACACCGGTAGGAAGCTATTCTTGCCGCAAAGTTTACTCAAAACCTAAAACAAGACTGCTTATGAAACGACTACTCCAAATTCTATTAACATCGCTCTGCTTTTTCCAGTGGACCACTGCTGCTCAGCTTTATGAAGGCTTTCACGTCGAGGCGGGAGCTGACGATGGACGCCTTGGATTTATGACTTCCTGGCACCGCTTAAGTGGAGAGATCGGTATAGCTGGCGACAGCCTTCCACTTCCCGGATTCCAGCAAACCAAGGGCGCACTTACGCTTTCAAAGAAAGGCGAGGCAATTGCCCAGATCGAGGCCGATTTTAGCGACACCTATTATGGGAGTTTTCGCGTTCGCAGCGCTCGTTTAAATAAGGATTCTCTGATAGGCCTCTTATTTGCGAGACCTGATTTGGATGAACTCACGCCAAAGACAGCTAATCTAAGCATACTGGTCAAAGCATGGAGGAATGAGCACGGTGCAATTCTCTCGGGGGGTAAATTATTCAAGACGACAGAGGGCGTTCCCATCGAGGAAAAGAAAACCTACTTGGTCGTCTTCAAAGTTCAGGACGGCAGCGCAGGCCAGCGGTTAGTAGAATCTTGGGTTCTTAACGGGGATCAAGCGCAGCACTTTGCAAACACCAGTTTTACCGAGTCAGAACTTAACTCGGCCTCGCTCGGAGGGGAAGCGGGTGCAGTCATGCAGCGGGCGCGCCTTAATCCGAAGCCGTCGACGAATCTCTCCTTGCGACGCGGCGACGTGATCGCCTGCGTCGCCAAGTTTAATCCCAATACAGCATTCGACGAGATTCGTATCTCTGCCATTAGCCTCCGCGAGGCCGCTGGGGCACTCTAGAAGTCGTAGCCAAATCGAAAATTATGCAAAAACATACATCCATCTCGGCGCCCGCCACTAGGTTTTGGAACGCTGGCAAATCTGCATTCGCTGTTGCCGCAGCTTTATCGATATCCAGCACCAGCGTGCTTGCCGCCCCTGATGAGTCAACTGACCTACCAGACATTGTGTTTATTCTGGTCGACGATTTACGCTATGATGCCTTATCGTTTTTAGGCCACCCATACGTCGAAACACCGCATTTAGACGCTTTGCGGTCGCGGGGGGCGTGGATGGAAAATGCCTTCGTCACTACGTCGATCTGTTGTCCTTCGCGGGCGACCTATATGACTGGGACTTATGCGAGTCGGCACGGAGTGATCGATAACGAGAGCTCCGAGTATGTGCCTGAAATCACCCCACCACTCACTAAGTATCTTCAGGAGGTGGGCTATTATGTCGCTATGATCGGAAAATGGCATATGGGCCATTCAGGCCATGCACGGCCGTTTTTTGATAAATGGCTTAGCTTTGATGGGCAAGGTGTTTACTTCGATCCAGAATTCATTCATACAGATGGACGTCGCGAAGTCTTTGAGGGCTACACCACCGATATTCTGACAAATGAGGCGATTAAATTTATCGAAGGCCAACCGAAAGACCAGCCGTACTTTTTGAAGCTTTCCCACAAAGCTGTTCACGAACCCTTCCAGCCAGCGCCGCGCCATAAAAATGCGTTTGGCTCTAAAACTAGAGACTCAGAGCCAGTGAGTTTTAGCACTACGTTTGAAGGGAAGCCTAAGTGGCAACGCCGTCAACATGTCCGCGACGTTCGCTGGGACTGGCGCACGCGTGAAATTGAAGAAGAGGAAATCCCCGAAACCATTGAACCCACTCCGTGGAAAAACCAGAAAAGATATGTGGATCAGCTGCGCTGTCTGGTATCCGTCGACGAGGGTGTGGGGCGCATCGTCGAAGCGCTGCGTGAACGAGGCACGCTAGACAAGACTCTCATTGTCTTCGCCAGTGACAACGGCTACTTCCAGATGGAGCACCGCCGCTGGGACAAGCGTCTGGCCTATGAGGAAAGTTTACGGATTCCCATGATCATGGTCTATCCTGGAAAGATTGAAGCCGGTTCTACTATTTCGGAAATGGTGCTTAATGTAGACTTCGCACCGACCGTGCTTAGCTATGCGGGAATCGAGACGCCAGAGCAAATGCAAGGGGTCAGTGCCCGCCCGCTCTTCGAAGGGACTTCAACAAACTGGAGGGAAGAGTTCTTTTACGAGTACTACACCGACTTGGTGCATGCCATTCCCACTATGAAAGCGCTTCGGGGAGAGCGTTTCAAGTTAGTTCAGTATCCAGAAATCGACGATATTGACGAACTCTACGACTTGGAAAATGACCCTCACGAAATGACAAATCTTGCGGAAAATCCAGAGTATGCTGCCGTCCATCAGGACATGACGCAGAGATTGAAGCTTGAGTCTGAGCGCTTAGGTTGGGATCCCGATATTTTTCCGCACAACTTGGAGCGTGTTCGGGGGCCAGTGGGCACGATGCTCGATCTCAAAGTGGCGTCTGGTAAACTAGAAGATGCCGCCAACCCGGCTCGTAATCTTCAGGTGCAGCAGATGGATTTCTCCGACGATCAACTGGTGTTCAACGGTGCCAATAGCAGGATCCGGGTTCCGTTCGATCCCGTCATGGATCCGTCGATCTGGCCCTACCGAGTCTCGGTCGATGTCTATGCAAATAGTGATGGCGTGATCGCTACGCAGTCGTCGCCCGGCTATGGCTTTAAGATCTTCGTTCAAGATGGACGCCCCGGCATCTCCGTCATCTGCAAAACATGGGTCGCGAATCGAACCACAATCGATGGGCCAGATTCCATTTTGAATCAATGGACCAAGCTAGAGGCTGAGATCGACTACAACCGCCTGCGTTTCTGGGTGGATGGCGAGTTGGTTGATGTGATGACGCTGCCACTACCATTCAAAGCAAAGACCAGATCGCCCCTCATTATTGGGGCTGGAGGTAAAAACACAGTCTCTGACAAGGTACCAAATAATCACTTCAAGGGGAAAATGCGTAGCTTCACTATCGCGCGTCATCAGCCCGAATAAATAGCTTCCGTGAAAGCGGATAATTATGGCTTGAAGCTTCACACTACGAAGGAAGGCTAAACATACGTGGGGCGGCCTAGCTGCAGGATCGTTCGCTAAAGCTAAATGTCATTGCATATTGTTTGGCCTCTACCGCGTATCGATTCAGCAGCAATACCCCCCCCTTCTTTCCTAAGGAGGGGGGGGGGGGCGCAACGCGAGACGGGGTGGCTCCTGCGACTAGCTAGCTATTAACGGCTAATGTGCTGCCGCGCATCATAATTTGTGAATTTCAAAAGGCTGCGCAGCAATCACTATGAGTTTCCAAGAATTTCTGCGGCTCTACCGTCAACATGATAGAGAAATAGGCACACGTGTTAGTCTCGCGCAGAGGCGCAGAAGTTAAAGTGATGGATGAAAAGACAATAGGAACAAAGCTGATCGAGCCTGCAATTGAAGTTCACCGTGAGCTGGGCCCTCGTCTGCTAGAATCTGTTTACGAGGCGGCGCTTGCCTATGAGTTAATGCAAATGGGGCTCCATGTAGAACGCCAAGTTCCCGTTTCCCTTAACTATAAGGGCCTTCATTTTGACGAAGGCTTTAGAGCCAACTTAATTATCGAGGACAAAGCCATTGCAGAAAAAAAGGCTGTTGAAAAGGTCTCTCTCGAAAACAAAAGAACTCAAACCTACCTGCGCCTTACTGGAAATAGAATTGGATATTTACTTAATTTTGGTGGCGAAGTGAAGAAAACTGGCAACACACGCTGTGTGAACGGCCTCCCTGAACAAGTCTCGGATCACTGCTTGAGACCTCTGCGCCCCGGCGCCTCTGCGCGAAAATAACAGAGTCTATTTTCACAAAATATAATGCGCGGCAGTATAAGACACCTACGCTCGGCACAGAGCCCTTCCGTCTCGGCAAGCCGAGCCACCTTCCCTTCGCAGGGAAGGAGTTTTTCAGTGCGAGAAATCTAATAGCCAATGGCATTGGGCTTGAAGCTTCACACTACGAAGGAAGGCTACAACTAAAACCAAGGGGCTTTTTACTCCTGTTTAGCCTTTCCTACTTTGCTTCGCCATCTACGGGAGACCTCCGTCCTTACCTAATCTAACCGAGCATCAGCCGCGCATAAAACAACTAGGACGCAGTTTTTGAGTAAGGACGGACTAAACCTACACCAAAAAGTAATTCACTAATCGTGATGTGCGGTAGCATCCAAACCCCAGTCGAAAGGCGCGGAGCAAGTTTGCCTAAGAATCCACTTCCCAAACAACACGCATGAATTTGGCATCCGCATCGGGCAGCGAATCGAAATTGATCAAGAGCCAGCCGTCTTCGGTTGTTGCGGTATCAATAGTCGAATCAAAGACGGTGTAGGGCCATGTCTGCAAATCTAAAGAAGCGAGCACGCGCACATGTAAATCGGACTTCGTTGCATCAAAAGGAATCGCGTAAACCAGTCGCTCGCCGACGAGTCGTAGCTCGGGCATAAGGGTGTAGTCGGTTTCGGATAGTCCCATTTCGGTCAGGTAGCGGAATAGATTACTCACTCCGGCTGCGGCTACTTTGGCACTCGGCCCAGAAATGGCTGGGTTTATTTGGTCACTGGGATTCGGGGAATTTCGCTTCTTCCAGAACTCATAGCCAGTCGCATCTCCAAAGATGGCTACTTCACCGATTTGGGGCGTGTAGTGGTGCACCGGATCTTCTAAATTCAGCCGCAGATAGTGGGTGCCGGTCGGAAGCGGGGCGCTTGGCGCAACCCACGAGCGCCGCCACGATTGATTGGTCACAACGCCCGGGTCGACTCGCAATGAGATCGCTTGCCAGGTCGATCCGTCAGGAGAGACTTCCGCGGATACATTTAAATTGTTAAAGTAGTAAATTTTTGCATGAAAGCGATTGAGCGCCTGCACGTTCCATGTCAGAGGCTGCGGCCCGGTCGAGTTGATCCGTCTGACCCGAGCGCGGTCTCCTTCGAAACGTTGGGCTGCGTTGCTGTCGACGATTTCAAGTTCTGGATTTGTGATCGAGACCTTTGAGAAATCGGTCAACGAATCGTAGATACTCGCGACTGGCAGCACGAATTGCACTGCGGAGGCAGCGCTCGCACTAGGATCGCTCGCCAAGGAAGCAATGACCGTATAATCTCCAGGTGAAGCGTTACCCGGTAGGGTGAGCGCTCCGGTGTCGCTATTGATGGTGGCTCCGTGGGATGCGGGTTGAAGTTCCCAAAGCACGGACTCATGAAATACATCTTGGCCAAACCCGTTGCCGACTTGAGCGGAGTAGCTTTCCGTCAAAGAAGAACTGATTGCATCCGGAATTTGCAGCGTCGTTGAGTTGGCGGGGTTAATTGTTAAGGAGAAGGGCCAGGGGGAGAACCCACCGATTTGCAGCCGAGCTTGATCTTTGTATGCGGTATCGGAGGGAAATACGCCGTTGTTTTCGACATAATCTTCCACCCATTGTTGCATGTTGCGGTAGTAGTTTTCGTGAAGAAAATAAAGCGGGTGCAGCTCATTCTTCGAGTTGATCATGTGCATGTTCTTAGGCAGCCCGTTCCCGGCGTCTTCTTCCCAGAAAACTTCCCACATCAAAATGAAGCGGGGTGGCCCCCAACTTAGAAAGATATCAATTTCTTCCACATACTTATAGACTTGGTCATACTGATTGTCGGGCCCTTGAAAATAGCCATACTCGCCGATAATCAGGCGTTCCCCACTCGGTTTTAGATAGTCAGGCAAGGTGCTATCAATCGGGGGCAGCGCGTCCCGGATTTTGTCTAGCACGGCGAACGTGTCCGCCCGCCCTCTGTTTTTCACCGTGTAGGCTGAAAACGATACAAAATCGAGCTTCTCCAATTCGGGCATGACGCTGTTGACGACGCACGGTCGGTTATCGATCGCCCAATCGCCTTTGTTCATCTCAAGGTAATGCCACACCTCCACATCACTGTGCGCGGTTTCTGTTTTGGCGTCATCGATGGCCTGTTGACGGACGGTCGCCCAGTCAACCATGGTTTTGATCCGAGCGGGGGTGATGTCGCTTTCGGGGTTTTGTGAACCGAGGCCAGCGAGCACCCAGTCTCCCTCCCAATTACCGACATAAAAGCGGCGACCTGTTCCACTGTAGGTTTCCAGGAGATAGACTGTGAGATCATAGATCTCGTCGTAGATCTTCTGCTGATCGGCTAAGGGCAGACCGTCAGGGGTCGCCCGCGCGATCATATTAGGAACAGAGAAAGACGAGGCCCAAAATAGAAGGTCTTTAAAAGGCATATCAAATACGGCCCGAATCGACGGCTCATCTCGCACCAATTCAGTCAGATTTCCAATGTCCGGATTGATCGGGACGCCGTTCTGCCAAGCATAGTTACGCGAGATCGCCAGCTTAAAGACATTGGCTCCCTGACGGTAGACCGCACGCGCCGCATCTAGAACCCGCCGGCCAGATTCGCCAAAGCTATATTGCCTCCCGATTTGCTGAGCTCCCAGGATGTGGTTGTAAGTCGACAGCGGATGCTGGGGAGGATGGTTGGCTATCGCGATATTATATTTTGCTCCGAGATATGCCTGCACCGCGTAGCGCTCCGAGGCACCGAGGACGGAGTCGTATATTAATAGCTCGCTGATGTCATTCTGTCCGAAGCTTTCGCTCTGGTTGAGAGCACCGATAAAGAGAGACGAACTTGTAGGCAGTGAGGTGTAAGTCGCCGTGCCTAGATAATAACTGTTGGGCAGGATGTCGGTTCCAGCATGCTTCGTATCCAGTCCGTTGACCCAGCTATCGAGGGGGCCACCCGCTGTCCCGGTGGCAACAAAGCCAGGGTAATCGGGTGGGGAAGGGGGTAGGGCCGCGACGATGCCGCCGACGTAAAAGATGTTCTGGTCCGGGTTGCCGCCACCCTCTGCGGCAATCGTCACTTCGCTGCCAAGAGCCAGCGTCACGGGCGTCGGAAATGTGAATACTCTTAAATGCAAGTGCGACCGGTCTTCCCAGTCATCGGTGGCCGCCGTGTTGGAGCGTGTAATGTCGTAGCTGCCTCCGCCAGTAATCGTGACGCGAGCCGTATCATTCGAGTTATTGAAGCCGCTCATGAGAAGTTGCTTCAGCTTGACTTCCTGATTGAAGCTGAAGGTCCAACTGGAGTCGAGCGACTCGTTGAAAATCGGGCTTCCACCGGGTCGGCTTAGACCCAACTGAGAGCCAGATTGCTGGGTAATCGACACCAGTGGGTCGGAGGAGGCAATTACATCGCTCGTTAGGATGAGGCCACCCTGAGTGGATTCGAGTCGTGCGCCCACCGATTCATTGTTAAGCGAGCCGTTGTCGTTGCCGTTGCCACCCATGGAATCAAGACCATTCCACTGGACGATTTCATCCGCTCCGATCTGATCACGGTAGGCGGGTTGGTAGTAGCTGTCCCGATTCCATCCAAACTGAACAAGATGGCCGTCTTCGACCAAGCGACTGGATGCTAATTGGATGCCGGATGCCATGCCGAAACCCGCTGCGCTCGCCACCAAAGTATCTTGATAGGCGGCTTTGAGCGGCGTGCGGCGGTTGGCATAGACGATAAAAACGGTCGCCTCGGAGCCTAGGCTGAAGGAACCTTCGAGATAATGGCCTGCACCATCGAAGCGCACCGCAGGAAAACCGTCGCCGCTATCGGCCAAAAAGGTGGGAGGATTTGGCGAAGAGAATACCTTATTCGAGTCTGATTTATCACCCCATCCGCCGCTCAGGGGCCTACCGTCTTGGATGCCTTGGATCTGCCCCGCATCCAAGTGTAATGAAAGCCCACTAGCGGGTGGGGCGGGTGTCGCCTGCGCAGGTGCCCCACTTAGAATCAGCAGCCCAAGCAGAGCGCTCGCCTTGCCGAACTGAGGCGTTGGGCGTTTTGCTATTCTTCTCTGATTTTGAGGAGACAGAGATGTTTGGTAGGTCTTTGGGGGATGCATAAGGAGCTTCGGTTGGTTTTTTGCCAAAAGCAAAGGGGAGTCACAAAATTAAAGAATGCAAAATGACCGAATATTCAACAAATTGTTTGTGTTTAACTTATATTTCTATATTTTGTCGGGTGCGTTCAATTGCGAAAGGTATAAATAAGTAAATAGTTGGTGAGTGAAATTTAGACATTAAATCAAAAATTAATATATTTTATTTGACAATAAATATGCATTTCGTTCTGTTGTTCGTTCAATACTCACCTCATAAAAACCATAAAAACAAAACCTCATGACAAAATTATCGAAAACACCCCTCTATTTGGCCTCGCTAGCAGGCCTTTTATTATTTGCTGGCTCTGCCAGTGCCCTACCGATCTGGGAAGAAAACTTCGACGGCTTCACCGCAGGTTCGGACTATTTCCAAGGAGATCCTAGGTATAACTTTGGATTCAACGCAGCCGGGTCAAAGCCCTTGTCGTCCGAAGAGTGGGGAAAAGTAGGCGGTGCGAGCACGCCGTTTGGTTTCAATGACATCGGCGGTGGTAACATTGCTACGCAACCGAATAATATAGGCATCACTGGTATGAAGGGTTCCGGCGTCTTTTTGGCGAGTAGTCTTTTCACTGGAGGGACGGGCACTTACCAATTACAGTATGATTTAATCGCAGATAGTGCTGGTCAAAATCGCAATGCTCGTATTTGGATCGGCACTTCTAGCACGCATGACCAGACTGCTGTCAATGGTTGGACAATGGTTCTAGATGCGATTAACCCGTCGTCTGAGCCACCCCAGTCTCCTTGGGAGCTAACAGGCGCGACGTCCGTTGAGACCACATATTCGAGTAATCTCGATACGTCCGCTAATGTCACGAGCACCCTGTCGTTTAACTACACTGCAGGCGAAGACGTGGCGATCGTACTTGGAACCACGAACACAGATGCATCCTTCGACAACTTCAGCATATCCGTCATCCCGGAGCCGTCTTCATTCGCTCTCTTGGCCGGATTGCTGGGTGCTTGTGCCGTGATCTCGCGCCGTCGATAGTAAACAATCTACAGCCCTGCACGTTAGGGTTTACAATTGGGGGTGCACATTCTGTGTCCCCCCTTTTTTTCTTGGTTGAACACTCAGTGCTTCTGATCCCTGACCTTCTCGGCTTGACCTCTGCTCGTTATTGGTCGACTGTTTTTGGTGAGTAGCCACCTCACTACGATTGCAAATACCGCTTACTCCTGTCATGATAAAGAAAACGCCCCTTGCTTGCCTCGCCTTCTGTTTACTTGTAGCCCCGCTAGCCGCTCAGGATGCCCTAACTGAAACCCGCGAAACCCTCGGCCAGTGGGTAGAAACCGAGCAAATCATCTCGGAAACGGAAGATAATTGGGTTCTGGAGAAGTCGATGTTGCAAGATAGTGAAGGGCTGCTGAATCGCGAGCTGATCCGACTGCAAGAGCTGCTTGAAGAACTTGATGCGACGGCCACTGCGGCCGATCAGGAGCGGGTCAAACTGATGAAGCAAAGGGACACGCTTGCGGCGGCTGCCGACGTGGTTGAATCAAAAGTCGGCTCTCTGGAGATCGAGCTTAAGGCGATCCTTCGAACCTATCCCGAGCCGTTAGTGGAGCGGATTAAGCCACTCATTCGTCGGCTACCGGACGGGCCATCGGCCACAGAACTCAGCATGGGCGAACGTGTCCAGAACATCGTAGGAATATTGAGCCAAGCCGATAAATTTAACGGCACGCTCACCCAGACCAGTGAGGCGAGGGAGATTGCCGACGGTCGCGTAGTCGAAGTGCGCACCCTTTACTGGGGGCTGGGCGGCGCTTTTTACGTCGATGCATCGGGGCAGTATGCTGGTGTTGGTTACCCTCAGGAAGATGGCTGGGAGTGGCTGCTGATGGAGGGTGCAGGTCCCCAAATTAAGCTTTTGCTTGATGTCTACGAAGGCAGTGGAGCGATTCAATTCGTTGAAATCCCTGCCTCGATTAAGTAGTGCTCTGTTTTCTTTGATCCATGAAATACCTCAAAACACAAATTTTTTGCAGTTTGCTGATCCTGCTTGCGTCATCCCTGCAAGCGCAAACGTTCAACGCCGCTGCAAGCGATGCGCAAGCCGATCTTAAAGCATCTTTAGTGGAGCTGGCTCAGATCCGTGAGCGCATCACAGAGGAGAAGATTCCTCTGATGCGCGCCGTCTCATCGGTCGAGGATGAAGTCATCCGCCATCGGGAAAAGCTAAACCAACTGCGCCGTGCGCGCGATAATAGTGACCTCGGTTTAAATCGGCTGCGCGAGCAAGTGGCTGCCATGAAAGAGCAGAATGAGTATGCAGCCGGACTACTCGACGAGTTTGCTCGTTCTTTTGAAACACGAATCGACTATAGCGAGACGCAACTCTACGCTCAGGCGGCCGAGGATGCGCGGCTCGCGCTCGATGATATTAATCTGAACCAGGCGGAGCGTTTTGAGAAGCAACTCGAGGTCATCGGGGTGGCTCTGAGCCGGATGAAGAAGCTAGTCGGTGGCTATACCTTTGAAGGGCAGGCACTGTCGCCGCAGGGTGAGATTGAAACGGGAACCTATGCGGTCTACGGGCCGACGGTTTACTTTGCCTCGCAACAATCGGATTTGGCGGGCCTGACCTACAGTAAGCTTAACGCCGCAGTCGCTGCGATCGCCGTTCCAGGCCCTCAGTATGCAGCCGGTATCCGTGCCTTCGTCGAAAGTGGTGAAGGAGTCATCCCGGCAGACGCCACCCTCGGCAAAGCGATCAAGATCGCTCAAAGTGACGATACGGTGCTCCAGCATTTAGCCAAAGGAGGGAGTGTCGGGGTGGTGATCGTGGGACTCGGGCTGATTTGCCTCTTATTGGTGGCCTTTAAGGCGCTCGAAATCGTGAGGTTTAAGGTGCCCCAGCCAGAGTTATTGCAAGCGGTTTTGGGCAATTTGCAGTCCGGCGATGTGAAAAGCGCGGCCACCACGGCCGCCGCCGACAAGACCGGTCTGGTCGCCGCAGGGGTGGAGCACGCCCGTGCGCGTCGAGGCATACTGGAGGAGATTCTCTACGAGCGTATCCTTGCGGTGCGCCCGCGCCTCGAGCGGTTTTTGCCTTTTATCGCATTGACTGCGGCGTCAGCCCCCCTGCTTGGTCTGCTCGGGACGGTGACGGGGATGATCAAAACGTTTAACTTAATCACTATCTTCGGGACGGGGGACGCCAAGAGTCTATCGTCCGGTATTTCGGAAGCCCTGGTCACCACCGAGTTAGGGCTGATCGTGGCGATTCCCGCCCTCATCCTGCACGGACTCCTGTCACGAATGGCTCGTCAAAGAATAGGCGATATGGAGCAGACGGCGGTGGCTTTCATGAATGGTGTTTCCGGCAGCGAGCCGTCCTCCTCAAACTAAGAAGATCCACCATCTGATGTTAGAAAAAATCATAGACATTTGGCTGAGTGGCGGATGGGTGATGATTCCACTCGCCTTGCTCGCTTTGTTGATTTACTCGACGGCTCTCGAACTCTTGCACTACCTGCGGAATGGGAACATGGGGCTGGGGCGCGAGAGTGAGTGGATCGTCTGGATACAGGAGCCTTCAAAAGCTAGAGGTCGTGCCGCCGAAATCATTCGCTACACCCAGGACGGGGTGACTGCTTCGAAGCAAATGTGTAACCGCTTTTCCGAGGTTCGCTTAGACCTTCTGAGCGGGATTGATCGCCGTATTTTTTTTCTGAATACACTCGTGGCCTCCGCGCCGTTGCTGGGGCTACTCGGGACTGTTATCGGCATGTTGGGCACGTTTGCGGCGATCGCCATGGGCGGCGGCACCCAGACGGTATCTCTGGTCTCCGAGGGCATTTCCGAAGCGCTCATCACGACCCAAACCGGCTTGTTTATCGCACTACCGGGGGTCTTTTTGTCACTGCGCATCCGCCAACGTAAAAACGCGATTGAAGCGGCTCTGGCGCGCATTGAGTCACTCAGTCTCACTTCGCTTAAGCTCGATTAACGTCTTTTTTTAACCCAATATGCCTCCCCATGCGCCGTAACCTGACATCTGATGAACGTGATGACGTAGAGATCAACCTCTCTCCGATGATCGACATGGTCTTCATCCTGCTAATCTTCTTTATCGTTACCACGGTCTTTGTGGAAGAGACTGGGGTCGAGGTCAATCGGCCCGAAGCTGCAGCTGCCATTCAGCTCGAGAAGAATAGTATCTTGATTGCTGTCACGGCTGATAATAAGGTGATTTACGGTGGGCGTGATATTGGGGTCGGTGGGGTCTCTGCCATCGTCAAGCGACTCACCTTGCAAGAGGACATCCCAGTCATCATTCAAGCGGATGCGGGTGCCAACCACGGTATTTTTGCTCGTGTCTATGGTGAGGCCAAGCTCGCGGGAGCCAAATCGATCAACTTTTCGACGCAACGCTAGCGGCCGATTTTACCAGCCATGCCACAGGTCTATAAACGCTCCCAACAAAAAGGTTCGCGCCCCCTCGGCTTGATCGGCGGGATCGTTGTCAGCGCCTTGCTGTTTCTGGCCATTCCGCTCACGCAGATTTTTACGGAGTATGATAAAGTGAACAACGAAATCATGCCGATTGAGGTAGCACCGCCACCACCGCCGCCGCCGCCCGAAGAGCCGCCTCCACCACTTGAGCCCGAAGAAGAGCCGCCGCCGCCAGAGTTTGAACCGCCGCCGCCGCCCATCACGCTGGAGCAACTGGAGGTCGCCCTAGAGGCAGGCCTCGGTGAGGGCATAGGCGGCGATTTTGTAATGCCCAATCTGGAGATCAAAGGTGAGGATCTCGGCAGTCTAGATATTTTCGACATCAGCGATCTTGATCAAAAGCCCACCGTTGTTAGGCAAATTGCCCCCATGTATCCACCCAACGCGCGGCAGCAGGGGCTGAGTGGTTACGTTCGGGTGAGCTTTGTCATCGATCAGAACGGCGCTGTCATCAGTGTTCGGGTGATCAGCTCTAGTGATTCGATTTTTGAAAGCCCGACCATCGATGCGATCCGTCAATGGCGCTTCACCCCCGGCGAAAAAAACGGCCGTGTTGTGACCACACGTGCGGAGACCCGCGTCCCCTACACAATTCAATAAACCAACCCACATCCTTTTATGAAACCAACACTTCGATTCATTCTTAGCCTTGCCCTCGGCACCTCCATCGCCACCGGGCAGTCTGCCATGAGAAATCCTGCTTCAGCCATGTGGGATGATCCCCACTTCGTGAAATCCTTCACCGCGAGTTATGGAGTGCTCTCCGGGTTCGAGCCCGAAATCAGCGACGCTGAAAAGGTGGTCTTGCGGGATCTTCTGCCGTCGATCAAAAATAGCCCCGGGGTGGCGATCAACGCCCTACAAGGCCAGATTAAGCCAAATAGTAGCGCGGCCTTCGATTTTATTTTGGCCAACCTCTACTTTCAGCAGGGTCGCCTAGATGAAGCAGTTCGCTACTATCGCAGTGCCACGCAAAAGTATCCCAACTTCCGCCGCGCACACAAAAATCTAGGCTTGGCGCTGGTGCAAAAAGAGTCGTTTAAAGAAGCGATTACTGCTATTTCGCGAGGGCTTGCGCTGGGGGATGTTGATGGCCGATCCTACGGGCTGCTCGGGTTCTGCTATTTGACGGAGCGTCTTTACTATCCGGCCGAAGCCGCCTATCGGCAAGCGATTTTGATGCAGCCTAATGTTCAAGATTGGAAGCTAGGGTTGGCGCGCTGTTTAATCGAGACGGGTGATTTTGACGCCTCAGTCGCACTCCTCGACACGCTGCTCAAGCAAGAGCCGGACAACGTTGATTTTTGGTTGCTCCAGGCCAACGCATTTGTAGGTAAAAACGAAGCACTCGCCGCAGCGAAAAATATCGAAGTGGTTCGCCGGATGGGTCGAGCGAAGCTGCCCTCGCTGACTATGTTAGGCGATATTTACATGAACCATAATTCTCCGCGCTTGGCGCTCGGAGCCTACCTCGAGGCGCTCGAACTTCCCGGTAGCGAAAACTCGCGGGCGCTCATGCGTGCCGCAGAACTCTTCACCGCGCGGGGTGATTTTGATCAAGCGCAGATATTGATTAAACGCCTGCGAACTCAACTTGCGGATAACTTGACCGATGAGACAGGCCTAAAGTTGCTCACACTAGAGGCGAAGATCGCCCGGGCCACGGGGGATGCTGACGAAGCCTTTGGAATCCTGACAAAAATTGTCGAACGCGACGCACTGAACGGAGACGCCCTCATCGAATTAGGCAATTACTATGCGGCAAAAGGCGACTTTGAGCGGGCTGTCAATCGCTACGGTCAAGCACAACTCATCGCTGAATATGAGCGCCCGGCGCTGATAGCGCACGCCCAGACATTAGTTCGCCGGACAAACTACAAAGAGGCGCTTAAACTTCTAGCGCGCGCCCTGGAGTTAAAACCGGACAAATACTTGTCGCAGTATGTCGAAAGAATCGAACGCGCCACGCGCTGAAACATCCAGAAGAACACGCAGAGAGATGAAAACATAGGGCCTCCGCTTGCGGAGTGCCGCTCGTCGATCAACTTATTTTAGGTTAAACTGACCCACGAGCCCCTGATCCGAACCGAAGACGACTGCGCTAATCGTTGATTCGCTTGGGTTTCGATCCGCTTGGGTTGTCATTAAATCACCGAGGTCAGATCGATTTCATGTTCGCGCTTGGCCAGCAGCCTCACGAGGAGCAGGATAAAAACCGCGACGGTCGCGAGCACAAATCCACCCGACGATGGAATAGCTAGCCAAGCGAGCGACTCCTTTGCCGCGCCTGTGCCGCCCAGTCCGGGTGCCCGAAAGCCAGCCCACATCCAAAAGATGGCATAGCCCAAGCCGCCCGCGCCCAGAAGCAAACTGATCAGCGCCGTGACTATGCGCGAAGCTCCAAAAACGCACAGGACGAAGATCAGGGCGATTGCGGTGGTGCCCATGCCGCCTGCATGGAGGTGTGCGCGTTTCATATAGCTCCAAGATTTATCGACGACTGCTTTGCTCGCAATCGCGTCGCCCTGATAGGCCGTTTCCAGAACCTCGGCGGCATCCGCTTTTAGGCGTGATTTGATTGCATCCTCATTAAGCCCAAAAACGACGCCCATACCCTGCCCAAAGAGGATCGTTAAGAGCGCCAGAATTAAGCCAATTCCTGCGGCATGCAAATTGGAGGTTAAGGGGTGTGTTGGGTGATTAGTTATCATGATTAGTTGTTGTTAGGTTCAAACACTGTGAGCGCTTCCTGCATTAGATCAACGATCACTTTTCTGTCCGCTTCGCTCAACTTGTCGGGGTAAATGAATTCTTGGACTGGTGCCCATCGTTGTCCCCTAAGGATCGGGGAAAGTCCCCATTTAACTATCTTTGGCAAAGATTGACAATTTGGGTGCGACAGGCATAATTCAAGTTAAGGAGTCAATTATGCCCACCAGTAATGTAAACCTAACATCCGAGCTAGAACAGTTCGTTAAGACGCAAGTGTCCAGTGGGCAGTTCAATAGTGCCAGCGAGGTTCATTGTGCAGCCTTGGCCGCAATGTCACATCAAAAGGAAGAGCGCGAAATCTACCTTGGGCGTTTGCGCGATGAAATCGACCTCGGCCTAAACGACCTAGAAACAGGTCGTTGTGCTGAGTTTGCTAGCTATCAAGCCCTCGAGATGCATCTGGATTCCGTCTTGGAGAAGTTGGATGCAATGGCTTCTTGATGACTGCCTATCAACTCAGTCAAGCTGCTGAGCATGACTACGTGCAGATCATGTGCACATCGCTACGGGATTTTGGCCGACCGGCCTCGATCCGCTATAAGGAACTCATGTCGCAAACGATCCGGCAGGTCACTCAAGACCCCGAGCGGCACGGTACCCGTGCCTTTGATAAAGGCGTGCGCCTTTATCATTTGAGGCACGCCGCAAAAGACGCCCTAATCGACGGAATCATCGTGCGTAAGGCGCGACATTTTATCGTTTATCGCATGTCCGAATCGGGAACTCTCCAAATCGTCCGCATCTTGTATGACGCGATGGATTTGGAGCAGCACTTACCTTAAGGCTATTTAAGATCATTCAAGGTTCTCGCGCGGTGATTTAGATTAGTGACTTGACAGTGTATGCGTATTCAAACAACGTATGCGTATGAAATCACGACTGACTTTGACTGTAGATCCACATGTGACGCACGCGGCGAAGCGTGCTGCGCGTCTTCGGAATAAGAGTTTATCCGCTCTGGTTGAAGACTTGCTGCGTGAGGTATCTATGGTCGATTCTATGGTCGATTCGGGGATCGCTCCTGAGTCGAAGCAGTCTTTTTCGGAGCGCTGGGCGGGTCAGCTCGAACTGAATCGGAAAGAGGATGATGTTCGTTTCCAAGCGCTTGCCGAAAAATACGATTTGTGATGAAGGTCTTTTTCGACTGCGATGTATTGTTGGATGTGGGGCTGCAGCGCGAGCCGCACTTCGATGCGAGTGCGCGCCTACTCGACTGGGCAGAGAGACATCCGGGGCGTGCAGCCCTTGCTTGGCACAGCCTCGCCAATCTCGATTACTTGATCCGCGGCGGAGCGCGTGAGTTTATTGAAAGCCTGGCAGAGTTCATGGTTATCCCTGAGACAGGAACCCGCTCGCTAGAGTTTGCACTCAGCCTAAAAATGTCCGACTTCGAGGATGCCATGCAAGTGGCGGCAGCGGATCAATTCGGGGCACAGGTGGTGGCGACTCGAAACTTGAAGCACTATAAGCAATCTCCGATTCGCGCAATCGCGCCCGCAGAACTGCTGGCATTGCTTCGTTAGCGGGCTTGGGGTTCCCCGTGCGCTATCAGTCCCCCCTGCAATACGTGCAGATTCGCCATCGAAATGCCGCTGAGCATGGCGCCGACGATGCCGAGAATTGTCGATGGGTGAGCGTTGTCGATGGGGGAGCGTAGTGGCGTGCTTTAGCCGCCATTGCCGTCGTGCTGGGGCTCTGTGGTGTGGTGGCTGAAGCCGACCACTACGGTTGGGCGCATTGCGGTGGGTGAGCGTAGTGGCGTGCTTTAGCCGCCATTGGCGTCGTGCTAGGGCTCTGTGGTGTGGTGGCTGAAGCCGACCACTACGGTTGGGCGCACATTGCGGTGGGTGAGCGTAGTGGCGTGCTTTAGCCGCCATTGGCGTCGTGCTAGGGCTCTGTGGTGTGGTGGCTGAAGCCGACCACTACGGTTGGGCGCATTGCGGTGGGTGAGCGTAGTGGCGTGCTTTAGCCGCCATTGCCGTCGTGCTGGGGCTCCGTGGCGTGGTGGCTGACTCGGACGGTAGCACGGCGCCGATCCTACGGTTGAAGCGTAGAAGTTGCCGCAGGAGTCAGCCCAATTTTCCATGTTCTACAAAGAAAACCAAAGCAAAGATGCCTAAGAACTGCCAGCCAGAGACAATCCCTCTCCTCTCGAATCTTCATTTATAAACATCCAAGTATCATGAGTGCATGGATAATTGAACCCCGTCTCTTTCCTTTCCGACGGGAGCCATCGTGGTAAAACGGCAGAGCATTACTGCTATGCAAAACCAAAATCATGGAACATTGGGCTGGCCCCGCCTCTTTCCTTTTTTCATTGGTGAATAAGGACCTAAAAGATTGACGGTGACTTGTTTTGTTCGCCGTATCAGTAAGCGCCTTGGGAATAGGTTAATTCGTAGCTGTGTGTATAGATCTCGAAGATCAGGCCAAAGGGATCTTCCACGTAAACCATCTTAAATGGCTTTTCCTCCGGATAGTATTCCCGGATCGGCATGCGTTGCTTACCGCCATGGGCGACGATTTTTTCTACGAGATCTTCAATATTGGGATCTTGCACGCAGAAGTGGAATGTTCCGGTTTTCCAATACTCGAAATCTTTAGGTTTCTCATTGTTCTGAAACTCGAACATTTCGATACCAATTTTGTCTCCCGTCGATACGTGGGCGATCTTGAACGAACCCCAGCCCGTCCCGAACACATCGACGCACATCTTACCAATAGCAGTTTCAGACTCCTCAGTCACGACCGTCGGTTTCATAATCGTATACCAGCCCATGACTTCTTCATAGAACTTGACTGCTTTTTCGATATTCGGGACGGATACCCCGATATGTGAGAATGTTTTTGGATATGTTTTCATATTTTTTTGATTAAAACGTGGATCGCTACAGAAGCTTGAGCAGCGCCTTGGCGGCAGCTTCAGAGGATGCAGGGTTTTGCCCAGTGATGAGCTTGCCATCGGCGACGACATAAGAACCCCAATCGGAGCCCTTTTCAAAAAGACCCCCGTTAGCTTTGAGCATGTCTTCGACTAGAAACGGAACAATTTCCGTGAGACCTACAGCCGCTTCTTCAGTGTTCGTGAAGCCGGTCACGCGGCGTCCCGAGACTAATGATTTTCCGTTGGCACCTTTCGTGTGTTTGAAGATCGCCGGCGCATGGCACACCGCAGCGAGCGGACGATCCTCTGCAACGAAGGTTTCGATTATCCGCTGACTATCTGTGTTCTCAGCCAAATCCCACAAGGGGCCGTGCCCACCTGGGTAGAAGATCGCGTCGAACTCGTCGGCATTGATGTCTGCCAACTTTGTCGTGTTACCGAGAGCGCTTTGGGCTGCCTGATCTTTTTTGAAGCGTTCGGTTGCCTGGGTCTGTGCTTCGGGAAGATCACTCTGCGGATCGAGTGGCGGTTGTCCGCCTGCCGGAGATGCCAGTGTGATTTCGACTCCGGAATCAAGCAGGACGTAATAAGGCGCTGCAAATTCCTCCAGCCAGAAGCCGGTTTTTTTGCCGGAATCACCCAGCTTGTCGTGTGAGGTTAGAATCATTAAAATTTTCATATTGTTTGGTGTGGTTGGTTTAATTTAAAAGTCCGACGCGAATCATGTATTTGCCGAATTTTTGTTCATGGAAAAGGGCGATCAATGTGTCGGGTAGGGATGTCTCGGCTATTGAGCGGCTTCAAGGATACGCCGGGCATCCTCGGGGGTGATGTCGTCGTGTTCGCCTAGGGCAGTCATGCCGTGGTCTTGCAAGCCTTTGACGATCTGGTCGATCCCCGCCGCATCAACGCCGTAGTCACTCAGGCGAGTCTTGATGCCTAGGCTCTCGAAAAAACCACGCGTTGCGTCGATCGCGGCATCGATCTTTTCGTCGTCAGAGCCTTCGCGAATGTCCCAGACATTGGCCGCATATTGTAACAGTTTCTCACGCTTAGGGCCGCGCTGGTCATTCATCAGTGAGGGCAGCACGGCGGCCAGCGTGCACGCGTGGTCGGTGTCTTTGAGCGCAGTGATTTCGTGCCCGATCATATGACTCGCCCAGTCCTGCGGCACACCGGCACCGATTAGGCCGTTGAGGGCCAGCGTTGCCGTCCACATTAGGTTGGCGCGAATGTCGTAGTCGTTTGGGGACGCCAACGCTTTCGGGCCTAAATCAATCAGCGTGCGCATTAGAGTTTCTGCAAAACCGTCCTGAATAGGGGCAGCGGATGGATAGGTGAGATATTGTTCGATGACGTGAACAAAGGGGTCCGCCACACCATTGGCAATCTGACGGTTAGGCAGCGTATAAGTAAGCTCGGGTTCCAGCACCGAGAAAACGGGATAACAATGCGGGCTAGAAAACGGAAGCTTCGCGCCCTTCTCTGGATTGGTAATTACGGAGTTAGCGTTCATTTCTGACGCGGTCGCGGGTAGCGTCAATACGGTGCCGAACGGCATCGCCTGCGTGACGACAGATCCGTGCGAAGTCAAAATCTCCCACGGGTCGCCCTCATACAGCACGGCTGCTGCGATAAACTTGGCGGCGTCGATGACCGACCCGCCGCCGACCGCGAGCAGGAAAGTGACGTCTTTTTGACCGATTAGTTCGACCGCCTTGATGGCAGTGGCGAAGCGTGGGTTCGGTTCGATCCCACCGAACTCGATTGATGTGTGACTCGCAAGTGCCTCACGCACCTGCGCCAGAACGCCAGTTCGTTCCGCGCTGCCTCCGCCGTAAAGGATTAGCACCTTTGCATTCGCAGGAACCTGATCTTTCAGGTCTGCGATGCGGCCTTTGCCGAATAGTATCTTGGTTGGATTGTAGTAATTGAAGTTATTCATATTTTATTTTTGTTTAGTTTTATTATTTTAAAGGGCCGACGCGAATCACGCATTTGCCGAAGTTGTCTCCGTTTAACATGCCCATGAAAGTGGCGGGTGCTTGTTCCAATCCATCCACGATTTCCTCGCGGTAGTGGATTTTTCCAGCTTTTAGCCAGCCACGCATCTCCGCTGCGAATTCAGGATACAAGGGCGCGAAATCGTCGAAGATTATGAAGCCTTGCATCTTAATTTTCTTGCGCAGGATCAGCCCCATCAGCCAGTTCATCCGATCTGGGCCCTCGGGTAGTTCGCTCGCGTTGTATTGCGACACTAATCCGCAGACTGGTATACGTGCGTTCGGATTCAATAGTGGAATGACTGCATCAAACACCTGACCGCCAACACTTTCAAAATAGACATCGATGCCGTCGGGGCTGGCCTTGGCGAGCTGTTCCACCAAGTCCGATGCTTTATGGTCGATGCAAGCGTCGAAGCCTAATTCGTTGACCGCGTATTCACATTTCTCTGCGCCGCCGGCGATCCCCACGACGCGGCATCCGAGAATCTTGCCAATCTGCCCCACGGTCGCGCCGACCGGACCGGTCGCCGCTGCCACAGCAATTGTCTCGCCTGCCTTAGGTGCTCCGATCTTCGTCAAGCCGGCCCAGGCTGTGAAGCCGGGCATTCCCAGGATGCCTAGGGCCCAAGATAGGTGAGTGGGCGATTGATCTAGCTTAGTCACTCCCGCGCCATCCGATAGGGCATAGTCCTGCCAGCCGCTGAAACTCAGCACCCAGTCGCCGGACTGGAAGCCATCGACATTCGAGGTGACAACCTGCGCGACAGTCCCTCCGACCATCACCTCGCCAATTTCGACAGGGGGTGCATAGGATGGAGCATCGTTCATCCGCCCACGCATGTAGGGGTCTAGCGAAAGGAATTCCGTGCGTAGCAACATCTCGCCCGCTTGAGGCGAAGGGATTGCTTCATTTTTGAGAGCCATCGTGCGCTCTGTGGGAGCTCCAGTCGGACGTTCTGCTAGAACGAGGCGGCGGTTTGTAGTGTTCGTTTGTTTCATCATGATGTATTAACTATCAGCTTATACTACGCTCAAAGGGAAAGGTTTGGTATGGGGTTGAACCCTACCTCGGACGGCGCACGATTTCGCGGTCGGTCGGGTTGTGTGTATCCATTAGATTTTGGGGCGCATTTCGACCGTAGTGCCGAACCGCCGCCTGCCGTGGTTAAAGTCAAATACTCCGCCGCTGGGGAGCGGATCCATGCGCCGCTCTACGAGCTACGCAGGACGCAGTCGGGGCGCACTGGCTGACTCGGACGCGGAAGCACGGCGCAAGCGCCGACCCTTCGTTTGGGCGTAGGATGTCCGCTCGCGGATCGCTGGCGTCGGGCGAGCGTAGGGGCGTCACAAGTGACAATGCCATTGCGTATTTCAATGCCTTTTGATTCTGAGCTATAATGAAAACTCAAATCACTGATTTTCAGCCACAAAAAGGCACGAAGAAGCACGAAAAACTCAGAGGAAGAAATTTTTGTGTATTTTTGTGCCTCTTTGTGGCCATAAAATACGCATGGATAGAACATCATCCTATTTAACTTTTGCTAATCTAGTAATACGCAATGGCATTGCGACTTGTCACGCCCGCGTCGGGTTAGGCGCACTGGCTGACTCGGACGGAAGCACGGCGCCGGCCCTACCGTTGAAGCGTAGAAGTCGCCGAAGGAGTTAGTCCAATTTTCCATGTTTTACAAAGAAAACCAAAGCAAAGGCATCCGACGGGAGGCATCCAGCCCAATGTTCCATGATCTTTCCGACGGGAGCCATTGTGGTAGAAAAGCAGAGCATAACTGCTACGCAAATACAGAATCATGAAACATTGGGCTGGTGCCGTCTCTTTCCCATCCAAGACATCATGGTTGCTCTCATCAAACAAAGGCGGGGTTTCTAACAAGATCAGATGCCGCAAGGCTCAGGCGTTATACGAGCGGCGTGCTCCAGCCAGCACAACGGCAAAACCGACGATTAGCACGGCGACGCAGATGACCAGCAACTGCTTGTATTGGTGCCCCTCGGGCAGGAGCGTCACCGCCCAGTCCGCGTCGCGCGCGAAATAGGTCGCCGCACCCGCTATTGCCGCACCAAAGGCGACCAGATAAGACCAGAGTGCGATCTGCCGCTCCATCACGAGGCCCACTACCAGAACTGGCGTCAGGAACATGCTCGCCGTCCCGCTGACCGCCACGGCATCGAACAGCGTCTGATTGCCCCAGAGCGTCAGCAGCGTCCCGAGGATCATAAACACCAGCATCGCCGCGCGCCCTGCCACCAGCGAGCGTGTGCCGATCTTCAACTCGTCCACCACCAGTCGGGCGGCACTCGCCAGCGCCGAATCGAGCGTGCTGAGCGCGCTGATCAGAAGCGAAACGAGCAGGGCGATGAAGAGCCAGGCCGGGAATATCTCCGACCATGTGCCGATCAACTCGCCCTCGTATTCTGCGCCGACAAGCCCTGCCTGAATACCGAAGAACCCGAATCCGATGATACAAAGTGTCGAGATCCAGAATGCATGCCGAAAGGATTTTCGCGTCGTGTCCAGATCGGCGAGAAAGCCTCGATCCATCATCACCGGATCATGCGCCGGGTAAGAGAACACCTGCAACAGCGCCACTAGAAGCAGCACTTGCCCGTTCCCTGGGCCCGCCGTGCCCGGCGCCGTCAGCACTGCGCCGATCTGAAAGCCCGGGCTGACTATGAGCGCAATAAACGCGGCCGCAAAGACGCCCAGAAATATCGCCATCTGCAGCACGTCCGTGCGCAACGCCGCACTCAGGCCACCCCATGCGCTATAGGCGAGACTAAGCGCCGCGACGATTAGGATCGACGCCTCGCGCGCCATGCCGATTTCAGGTAACACGGCGGTAAAGATCAGCCCGACCACTAGCAAGTTGGCAAAGACCTCTGAGAGGAGCCGCAGCCCGATCACTAGGTTGTAACAGGCATTGCCCGTGGCCCCGAACCGAGCCCCGAGCCAATCCTGCACCGACCCCGCGCCGCCGACGCGTAAGCGGCCCACAATATAGCCGCCGGTCAGAAAAGAACCGTAATAGGCGGCGTAGGCCAGCGTCCCCCAGATACCATAGAAATAGCCGAGGATCGCTGAATTCATGAGCGAGCGCGCGAAAATCCAAGTGGTGACTTGGCTTAGCACCAGCACCCAAAGACTCGGTGCGCGCCCGTCCAAGCCTGCGCCGCTAAAAAAACTGCCGATGGTCGCGTGACGCGGCGCGATCAGCAGGCTGCCCAGAATGATCAGCCCGAAAACTCCAATGATTACAATTGCTTCCATAGGGTCGGTTCTCTTTTGTGATCCTTGGTTGAAACGAAAAGGCTCCCTGTGAAAATCGCTCTCTTGAATCGTGATTGTGTGTGCATCGTGAGGAGAAGTGGGGGGCTTGTGCTTATTCCATGAAAAGCATTTTATTTAATCCTAAAAAGAGTAGTCAGAAGGCAGAAGACAGAGGTGGCGTCGAAGGCGGAGATCGGTGGTTGTTTCATCGTCTATTATTATGAGGTTAATTACCATATCCGCGAAGCACCCAGAGCGGAGAGCGGGCTGTCTGGCGAGAGTAGGGTGGCACTGCTTTCGATGGCATGAGCCGCAAGCAATCGATCAAAGGGATCGTTATGCACATCGGGTAGTCGCCCCGAGCGAAAGATGATGGTCTCAGAGAGGGGGGCGTCTTCCAGTTTAAAGAACTTACGACGCGTTGGAATCCAGAGATGTGGCGCTTCGGGCAGTGGGAGTTTGCCCGTGCGAAACTTCATTACAATCTCCATCACGCTGACTTGGCTTAGGATGAGTTCAACCGACTCGTCATTGATCAACTCGGTAGCAGGTTTCGAGATGCGCTTCGGGTCAAGTGCCAGCCATAGGAAGGTGCAGGTGTCAAGGAGCGCTTGCATTAGAGCCCCCATTCCTCTAGTGAACTCGAATCCAGTGGCGCGAGTGCTTCATCCGGAACGGCCATACGCTTGTCCATCGTTTGACCGACTTTCGGGCGGCCTTTCGACTTCGGCTCCGAGAACGGCACTAGTTTGGCCAAGGGGGTGCGACCGCGGGAAATGATGATCGTTTCGCCTTCTTCGCTCACTTCCTTTAGGTAGCGGGAGAGATGCGTCTTGGCCTCGTGGGTGGCGATGGTTTTCATGAGGACACTATCAAAGACTTAGTCAACTTAGTCAAGTTTAGGGTTTTGGTTCGTTGTCCCACAAGCAATTATAGCCCCTTGAGTGCGATGAGGAATGTGTTTGAGTGGTGTTGGGATTGGTCTGGCGCGTCGTATGCGGGAGGGACGGATCCACATGGTGTGACTACAGGCACCGGCCGCGTGGTCCGCGGCGGCAGTTGGGGCTTCAGTGCCACCTACTGTCGGTCGGCGGACCACTTCGGCAACTACCCGAGCTACGCCAACAGCAAAGACGGCTTCCGGGCTGTGCTGGCCTCAGGTTAGTGAGCAGAGCGGAGCAGGCGAGGGGCGAGTGCAGACTGACTGCGGAGCGGTTGGATAAGATTCAGATGGGATAGTTTGCAGATAGGTAGGCGTACAGCATAGCGGACGAAATATTATTTTAAAAAGGAGTACGCAGTTAAAACTTTTCGTCATGCCGAAGGAAATTACTCCGTTAAATCTCGAACAAAAACTCGGATATGTATATAGTGATTCTGCACCGCCCGCAACGCCTCCCATGTCATCTTTTCGTATCTCAACATTTCCCCATGCTCACCCGCCTCCACAAGCCCGAAACCGCATCTCGCTCTCTCAGCGCAAAAAGCGATTTCCTATCCATTTTCTGTTGATTTCTTAGCTGTGAGGATATTTACCAATAGTGTTATGAAGTTCAAACGCTGTAAATATCTCATTGTAATCGGTCTATTGACGAACTGCGTTTCCGAAGCTGGGATCAACATTTCGCCACCGGGACGAAAGTTTACGGGAAGCGTCGAACTCACTCGTGACCTGGCTTTCTCAATCGATGGCCCAGCCACGACAGCCAGTTTGCTAGTCTTAGAAGGCTTCAATCCTGGCGGCTTACCCACTGTCTATAGTTTTCGTAGTTTAAATTTTTCCCAAGAGGAGGCTCCTCCAGAAATTGTGAGAGGTATTTTCGCAGATGCCAACACGGTATGGGGAGGGGATATTTCAAGTAGTGATACTGTCGTTCGATTCGTTCAGTTCGTGCTAAATTCAGACCCCGAGGAAGTGGTTGATACCCAGATCTTCCTCCAGCCTGGGGATGATTCTGGGCTATCGAGAAGTATCACTTTAAATGCCTTTTTCGGTGGCTTCAATTCCACCGACGGCTCGTTTACGGCCTCAGAGACTTTTACTGGCAACGCCTACCTTGCGGATAGCAATGGCAACCGAATCAGCGATCTCGTGCCCGTGCCCGAGCCAAAAACCTACGCCGCTTTAATGGGTGCACTCGCATTGTTTATCGCAGGTTTACGCCGTCGTCAAAAGTAGAAATTCCCATAGCAGGGGTCAAAAGCAAAATATCGGATTGTCAGAAATCCGAAGGGGTCGAACGCAAAATATAAAGATCGATTGAGGAACTTGGGGAAAGAGATGAAAAACACGCTTAGCGGGTGGCGTAGCTAGTGGAACGGTTTGTCCACAGGCAGGTGAGGGAGGATTTGGCTAGAATCTTTATATTCTGCGTTTGACCCCGTGTTTCACTCCCGTGTTTCGCTTCTTTGGAAATGGACTATTGTATAGAGGATGGGCAGCGCATTAATTCGGTGAGAAGAGCGATGAAGGTGTATACGCTGCGGCGCTTGAGCCTCGTGGGTGAGTCGATGGCAGCACCGATGCTGAATGAGTTAAAGGAGTTGGTCTGGGTGGCGTGATCGGACGTTTAAAGCGACAGCCATGCATCGGCAGCGGTTGGGACAACCGCCCTCCCGCAGCGGTTGGGACAACCGCCCTCCCGCAGCGGTTGGGACTTTAAAAAGATGACATGAGAGGAGTTGCAGCCTGTGAGCTTTAAAGGCAAAGGTTCGACATCTGGCTTCGGTCGTGGCTAAGGTGGGAATACTATGAAGATTTTATTTATTGGAGGCTCTGGAAATGTAAGTGCAGCGAGTGTGCGACTGGGGCCATCGCAGGGATCAAACGTATAAACTAGAATAATATGGATCAATGTAATCAACTGGCAGCGACTTTGGTGGCTCGTTTAAGAGTCCTAGGATTGTATATCACAACCGTCGAGTCGTGCACTGGTGGCGGCCTTGTAAACTGCATTACGAATGTATCGGGCTCCAGTGAGGTGCTTACGGGGAGTCGGGTTACTTATTCCAATGAGGAGAAAATTAAACTAGGCGTGCCGAGACAAGTGATCGAGGAATTTACGGTTTATTCGATGGAAACCGCTGTTGCGATGGCACAAGCGGGCATGCGTGCAGCAATCCGTGCTGATATTGGCTTAGGGATCACCGGAAGCCTGACACGGACTGATCCGAATAATCCCAATTCAAAAATCGGGAATGTCTATATTGCCGTAGTCGTGCGTGATCAGATCTATCGTGAGACTTTATGCTTGGGAGCAGGGGCTTCCGAACGCTGGGAGGCCAAGTGTGAAGTCATCGCGCATGCGCTTCAAATGACGCTAGACTCGCTTGATGCAATGGACGGTTCTTCTTCAGCGTGATCGCGGTTCTTTTTTCCTAAAACGCTTGGCGAATCTCACCCAGCCCTTTTAATCCGCTGCTTCACTTTCTTATTTTCATCAGGTTCTCTTTATTATGCAAAAAAACGCTCTTCTCTCTGTCAATGACAAATCCGGGCTCGTGCCTTTCGCTAAAGCGCTGGTCGAGCAACATGGCTACCGCCTGCTTTCCACGGGAGGCACCGCCAAGCTCCTTGAAAAAGAGGGTATCCCGGTGACCGAAGTGAGCGACTACACGGGCTTCCCTGAAATGATGGAAGGCCGCGTCAAGACGCTCCACCCGAAGATTCACGGTGGCCTCCTGGCGCGACGTGACAAGACCGACCACATGGCCGCCGCCGCCGAACACGGCATCGAGATGATCGATCTGGTGGTGGTTAATCTATACCCCTTTGAAGCTACCGTGGCCAAGCCTGGCGTCTCCTTCGAGCTTGCGATTGAAAACATCGACATCGGCGGCCCTTCTATGCTGCGCTCGGCGGCCAAGAACCACGCCTCGGTCTCCGTGGTGGTCGATGCGGCCGATTACGAGCGCGTGCTCGCCGCGCTAGGCGACGAAGCCCAACTGCGCAAGCTACGCCGTGAGCTGGCGCTCAAAGTCTTTCAGCGCACTTCTGCTTATGATGGTGCCATCGCGGCCTACCTCGAAAGGCAACTTGCGGAAGAGCCGAATCTAGGCGACATCTCGGGCATTCCCCCCAAGCTGGAAATCGATCTGCCCCAAGTGCAGAGCCTGCGCTACGGCGAGAACCCGCATCAGCAGGCGGCGCTTTACGGTAGCTTCTTTGATTGCTTTGAGCAACTTCAAGGCAAGGAGCTCAGCTTTAATAACATAATGGACATCACGGCGGCCACTTACCTGATCGGCGAATTTCAAAAGCCGACCGTGGCCATTCTTAAACACACCAACCCGTGCGGCGTCGCCTCGGCGGACACCCTCGTCGAAGCTTGGGAGCAAGCCTTCATCACCGACCAGCAAGCACCCTTCGGTGGCATCATCGTAGTCAACCAAACCATGGATGCCGACCTCGCCGCGATCATTAGCAAAATCTTCTGTGAAGTGATCATCGCGCCCGACTTTACCGCAGCTGCGCGCGAGGTGTTCGGCAAGAAAAAGAATCTGCGCCTGATGACGGTCAAGGGCAGCTTGCCTGCGGACTCGCTGCGCGAGATTCGTTCCGTCGTGGGCGGCGTGTTGATGCAAGACCGCGACACCATGCCAGATCGCCCGAGCGGCTGGAAGATCGTCTCCAAGCGCCAGCCGACTGGCGAGGAAATGCGCGCCATGGTCTTCGGCTGGAATGTGGTCAAACACGTGAAGTCGAACGCCATCGTTTACGCTGGCTGCGAGCGCACGCTCGGGGTAGGAGCGGGGCAGATGTCGCGCGTTGATAGCTCGAAGATCGCAGTCTGGAAAGCAGGCGAAGCTGGTCTGCCGCTGGCAGGCTCCATCGTGGCTTCGGACGCTTTTTTCCCCTTCGCCGACGGCCTGATCGCCGCCGCCGAAGCGGGTGCGACTGCGGCGATCCAGCCCGGCGGCTCCGTGCGCGATGATGAAGTGATCGCCGCCGCCGACGAGCGCAACATGGTCATGGTGTTTACGGGCAAGCGCCACTTTAAACACTAAGCGCCTGCGGCTTGAACGCTGAATGGAGGGAGAGCCGCACTCGACTTTTGAACAGGTAGCGCGGTGTGGCCCACACCGCATCTGTCGGGTAGCGCGGTGTGGCCCACACCGCATCTGTTGGGTAGCGCGGTGTGGCTCACACCGCATCTGTCGGGTAGCGCGGTGTGGCCCACAGCGCATCTGTCGGGTGGCGCGGTGTGGCTCACACCGCATCTGTCGGGTGGCGCGGTGTGGCTCACACCGCATCTGTCGGGTAGCGCGGTGTGGC
>Ga0307933_1000138_pt1 | contig 67081 bp, 53 predicted proteins | sample OrgLakmetageno88_FD_201811 | JGI IMG/M metagenome (GOLD analysis project Ga0307933, IMG submission 201811) | Saline water microbial communities from Organic Lake, Antarctica - #88 | ecosystem: Environmental > Aquatic > Non-marine Saline and Alkaline > Saline | place: Antarctica: Organic Lake...
TTTTCCCTTGAAAGCGATAAAAATAATGATGTACCTGAGTGGTATACAGATACCTTGTATACCTTGACTAGATTAGAGAGTGGTAGAGTGCTAATTGGCACATTCAGCCAAGGCTTGATTGACTACGATCCCATTAGTAACGATTTTCAACAATATCGGATGAATCTGGATGGGGCTAGTATTGCTGAAGATTGGATTAGCAGTGCCTTAGAAAGATCAAACGGAGAGCTTATTATTGGGCACGAATTTTCAGGATTAACAATTATCTCTGAAAATAGACAAGACTTTACTCATATTAAAGCACGTGACTTTGATGAAACATCCTTGATTTCCGATCATGTAAATCATGTGTTTGAGGATCAATCAGGATTAATCTGGGTGGCTACTGAATCTGGAGTTTCCAAGCACTCTTTTTTAGAAGAAAGTACTTCACTATTGCACACGCAGGCTGACAACAAAGGTTTATCAGGAAATATTGTTTATAACACTGCCCCCATAGATGAAGAGCAGATGCTAATTGCCAGCTCAGGCGGATTAAATAAGCTACAACTTTCCGATACCAGCATTGAACACATTGATGTACTGAGCCAAAATGAAAGGAACATCTTAAGTGATGATATATATGATGTTTCACGCGACAGCCAAGGATTATTCTGGCTTGTCTCAGCAAACGGCATCCATCAGTATGACCCAGTATCGAATGAGGTCATTAACTACCTCAATAGTGGAGGTAATACGCTAGGGTTACCCGATTATGAACTATGGACGAGCCTTGTTGACAGCGACGATGCGGTTTGGGTAACGGGCAATCAAGATGTGGGATTAGTGAAATTTGACCCTGACAAGGGCGTTGTTCAAGGTTTTATGAATGACCCATCTCATCTGTACATCACAGAAGGTGATTATACTGCCGATAAAATTATGGCAAAAAATGGCGATATTTGGCTTGCGACCACAGACGGAGTTTATCGAATAAATCCGCAAACAGGACTAGAGCAACATATTCGGTTGGGGAGCACCGATTCTGAGCTTATGCGCACTTCAAGCATTAGTTTAGGTATGCCGGGTGAGATTTGGGTGACTACCTTAGGGGCTGGCTTAGTCAAATTAACTCTTAATAAAGACAATACCCCTGAGCTCACTCGTTTCACGACTGAAGAGGGACTAATCGGTAACGAGTTACTTACTGTTGCTAAACATCAAGATAAACTTTGGTTAACCACTAGAAATAAGATTTTTTCATATGATCCAATCACGCAAAATTCGGTTTCATATCCTAGCCTATTAAATTTACCCGGTATTGATTTTGTTGAGGGGAGCCAGACAGTTCTAAATGACACCTTGTATCTTGGGACTAATAAAGGACTGTTGATTGTAAAATTAGATAAAGTGCAGTCTAACAACTTTAATTCACCTGTTCAGATCACCCAAGTTAAGGCGGGTAAGTCTGAGCTAATGCTTGGACTTAATAGCAATGAGCTAGCTAAAGCATTTATACCCTACGAGGACAATAACATCTCATTTTCCTATGCAGCACTTGATTATACTAACCCTAGTGCTAATCGCTATCGCTATTTTTTACAAGGTTTTGATGATGAGTGGATGCAAGCTGGAACTAAATTAAGTACTAACTACAACAACCTAAGTGCTGGCACTTATACATTTAAAGTTGTCGGCACAAATAGCGATGGGTTGTGGAGTGACCAGATTGCTAGTTTCACTTTTGAGATAAAACAACCTTGGTGGTTTTACGCGCTCTGGGTACTTGCTTGTGCGCTCGCAATTGGCCTTTTGTTGTTCTTTATTAATAGACGGCTACATGTAAAAACTCTTCACAAGAAAGCTAATTATGACAGCCTCACGGGTCTGGCAAATCGTTATAATTTTAATAACCATATTAATAATCTTGTTACCAGTACCGACAATAGCTTTGCATTGGTAATGGTCGATTTAGATAGATTTAAAGAAGTGAACGACATCTATGGCCACGCAATCGGAGATGAACTGCTCATCCAAGCCGCTTATAGAATGAAGCAAGTATTAAGAGACGATGACTTTTTAGCTCGCTTAGGCGGAGATGAGTTTGCTTTAATAATTAACTTAAGCAGCCAGCCTTCTGAACTTTTGAATATTTTAGAACGTTTACGTCAGGTATTAGAAAGTGGTTATACCTTAAATGACCATATGATTAGATCTACTGCAAGTATTGGTGCTGCTTCTTTTCCCGCTGATGCTAATGAAACGGATTCACTGCTGGTTTATGCAGATACTGCAATGTTTGCTGCCAAGGAATGTGGGCGTAACGCGATTCGTTTCTTTAACGAATCATTAAGTGATGAGATAGAAAAAAGAACTAAACTAAGACAAAAGCTAAAGATCGCAGTTGAAAACGAAGAGTTTGAACTTTATTTTCAACCTCAAATAGACCATGTACTTAACAAAACTGTAGGCTTTGAAGCCTTAATCAGATGGTTCCAAGCAGACGGCGATAGCATTCCTCCCGACATATTTATACCTGAAGCAGAACGCAATGGCTCTATCGTTGAACTGGGTAGGTGGGTACTACATTCGGCCTGCAAACAAGCTGCAAAATGGCATGACGAAGGGCTTTTTTCAGGCAAGATATCGGTTAACGTATCGGCGTCACAAATCACTAAATCTGATTTGGTCAGCGATGTGAAAAAAGCGCTCGAAGAAAATAAGTTGTCGCCGGAGCAACTTGAACTAGAAATCACCGAGTCAGTACTCGTCGACAATATAGATCTTACCTTGAAAGTATTGATTCGTTTGAAAGAGCTTGGCGTTAGCATCGCGCTAGACGATTTTGGTACGGGTTATTCCTCACTCAATTATCTGACACGGTTTCCTATAGATACATTGAAAATTGATAGAAGCTTTATTCAGAGCGTTGAAGCCGACATACCAACTAAAATGGTACTCAAAAATATTTACTCACTTGCCAGTGATCTTTCAATGAGTGTAGTTGCAGAAGGTGTAGAAACACATGAACAACTTGAAATTTTATTAGGCCTCCAAGCAAGATTCATTCAAGGGTACTATTTTAGTCGTCCATTGAATGTTGACGATGCTACTCAACGCCTTCGTTCTCAATCCAATGTATAAACAAAAAAAAGCCCAACAAAAATGCTGGGCTTAGTGGGATTTTATATCTAAATATGCCTTATATTTACACTTTTAGATTAAACATGATCTAAAACGGAATATCATCATCAAAATCAAAGTCCGGCTCAGCCATTTTTGGTGGCTGCTGGGGTTGTTGGCTACCCTGATTAGCGGGCGCACCTTGGTTTGGTGGCATTTTTTGATAGCCCTGATTCGGATTATTTTGCTGTGGACGTTGCTGATTTCCGCCGCCTTGACCGCCCTGCCCACCTTCGGAACGACCACCCAGCATTTGTAGCTGGTCAGCAATCACTTCTGTAGTGTATTTGTCGTTACCTTGTTGATCCTGCCATTTACGAGTCTGCAGTTTGCCTTCAATATAAATTTGTGAGCCTTTCTTTAAATACTCACCAGCAATCTCAGCTAAACGGCGATACATCGTTACACGATGCCATTCAGTTTTTTCTTGTTGTTGGCCCTGTTGGTCTTTCCAGCTTTCGCTAGTAGCGATACTTAAATTCGCAACAGCATTTCCGTTTGGCATGTAGCGTACTTCAGGATCGTTTCCCAAGTTACCTACTAAAATGACTTTATTTACACCTCTCGAGGCCATGTTCCTTCCTTATTATTACTTGTTTATCGTAAATGCTTACACTTCATATCATTAAGCTACAGCAAACTAATCATCGTTAACATCGCGCATTTAAATACGGCTTTGCATCATGTAGTCTTTAATGTGATGTTTAATAGTGTGACAAAATTACGAAGAATTCTTTTATATAGTGTACCGCGTTTTGGTAATGATGCGCTAGCATAAAACCTAGCGTAATCTCCAATGCTTCGTTCGTAGTTTAACTAACTTTCTGCAAATATTAACTGCCCTTTGAATCAGAATCGCCGCATGCTAGCTGTATCTTTATTTGCTTAATGGTTGCTCATTGTCATAAACCACTTGTTGCGCTTGCCCTAAATTAAATGACTTAGCATCTACTTTCAAATAAAACGCCATATCTATTGGGTCGGCGATAACGTCTCTAACACCGGGCAATTCTTTCAACTGACGCGTTATCGGAGATATATCATTAATGCCTTTATTATCCTTTTTCTCTGCAAACATAAGTGTGACGCGTTTGATACGCTCAGCTGCAGCTAAGCCTCGAGTAATTAAAGTACAAAGAAAAATCATCACTAAGCAAATAACAAAGGTGGTTTGCACATCATAATAAGTATTCATGAGGCCCGATACTAAGCCGCCTAAAAAGGCTCCGAAAAACTGATGACTAGCGTATACGCCCATCGCACTGCCTTTTTGTCCCGCAGGAGCTAAGGAAGAAACCAATGCTGGCATTTTTGCCTCTAAAAAGTTAAACCCCCCAAAAAACAAAATGCCAGCCGCGCAAATTATCCAATACGATGGAGCCTGCACGATTAATAGGAAAAAACCAAAAGCCATCAACAATAGGGCAAGCCTAAAGGTATTTCCTAGAGGTAAATGATTGCTCATGTACATGAAGCCAACCAGAACGATTACCGAAGCAAACAAGACCACCGAATAAACTTGATAGTGCTGAGCTAAGGGCATATCGAGGTTGATTAGAAAAAGCGGGATTTGCACAAAAAAACAGGTAATTAACATGTGTACAACTAATACCGTAAGGTTCAAACGCCAAAGCACAGGGTGCTTAAATAAGCCCCCAATCTGGCTAAGTTTTGGCAGTGCATCACCACTAGGAGACTCAACAGCATCACGGGTATTTACACCCCATTGAACAAGGGGAAAGCAGGCTAAACTGAGAGCAGCCGTCAACAGAAAAATACCTTGTAGACCAATGGATGAAGCTAACAAAGGACCCACCAATAAAGCAATGTAGAATGAAAACCCTATAGAAACACCAATTATGGCCATTACTTTGGTACGCTGAGATTCGCGTGTGACATCACTAGCTAATGCCATAATTGCACCAGCGATAGCGCCTGCGCCTTGTAAAATGCGTCCCAAAGTGAGCATTAACATTGAATCGGCAAAGCCCGCAATTAAGCTGCCTATACAGAAGAGGGTGAGCCCTAAAAAGATAACCGGTTTACGTCCCCATTTATCAGATAATACGCCAAAAGGGATCTGCAAGATTGCCTGGGTTAAACCATAGCCGCCAACTGCCAGTCCAACTAATAGAGGAGAATAGTCTTCAAAGCTTACCGCAGCCACCGCAATGACCGGAATAACCATAAATAGCCCTAACATCCGTAGGACATAGACTGAAGCCAGACTTAATGCGGCACTGAGCTCAATTTTGTTTAGGGTGTTTTGTGACATTAAACTATGTTTAACCTGACGACCAAAAAGATATAGAGAAAGAGGCGCAGTGTACTCGCTTTGTATCATTTTTAGTAGCCTAGATTCTAAAGTCGGGTTAAGCGCAAACACATAGCCGTGCTGATCTCCTTACACTGATTTGCGTAACAAACACATAATAAAATTACGAATTGTGTCATAATGGTCAATTCGCTCGAATTCAGTAAAATTAAGGTCTCATGGATAAAATTGAAGTTAGGGGTGCGCGTACGCACAACCTCAAAAATATCAACATTACGCTGCCTCGCGACAAACTCGTTGTTATTACTGGGCTCTCTGGCTCAGGTAAGTCCTCACTAGCTTTCGACACTCTGTACGCAGAAGGTCAGCGCCGATATGTCGAAAGTTTATCTGCCTACGCTAGGCAGTTTTTATCGATGATGGAAAAACCAGACGTTGACCACATTGAAGGTTTATCTCCTGCCATTTCTATAGAGCAAAAATCAACGTCTCACAATCCTCGTTCAACTGTGGGTACTATCACTGAGATATACGATTATTTGCGTCTATTGTTTGCCAGAGTTGGTACACCAAAGTGCCCTGATCATGACGTACCGCTCGATGCGCAGACCGTTAGTCAAATGGTCGACAAAGTATTAGAAATGCCAGAAGGCACGAAATTAATGTTATTGGCGCCTGTGGTACAGGAGCGTAAAGGCGAGCATTTAAAGACTCTTGAAGGCCTAGCTGCACAGGGATTTATTCGAGCACGAATAGACGGTGAGGTCTGTGATTTATCTGATCCACCTGATCTGGACTTGCGCAAGAAACACACCATTGAAGTGGTAGTTGACCGCTTTAAAGTAAGGGAAGACCTACAGTTACGCTTGTCTGAATCCTTTGAAACCGCACTGAATTTATCAGGTGGCAGCGCCAAAATTGCTTACATGGATGCTCCAGATACCGAAGAAATCGTATTTTCAGCAAACTTTGCTTGCCCTCACTGTGGCTACAGCATCAGTGAATTAGAGCCTCGAATCTTCTCATTTAATAACCCTGCTGGCGCTTGCCAAACCTGCGACGGTTTGGGTACAAGACAGTTTTTTGACCCACATCGCGTTGTTGGTAATGACGAGCTTAGTTTAACCGGCGGTGCAATACGCGGTTGGGACAAGCGCAGCTATTACTATTTTCAGATGTTAATGTCGGTCGCTGAGCATTATGGATTTGACCTCACTAAACCTTTCGCAAGTTTAGATGAAAAAGTCAAAGAGGTTGTATTAAATGGCTCTAAGGGTGAATCAGTTAAGTTTCGATACATTAACGAACGCGGCGATGTCATGGAAAGAAAACATCCATTTGAAGGCATCATCCCGAATATGGAGCGTCGTTATCGCGAGACTGAATCGAATACTGTGCGTGAAGAACTTGCGAAGTATATGTCGCATCAAAACTGTAGTGCCTGCTCGGGCTCACGTTTACGTCTTGAAGCGCGAAATGTATTTATTCAAGGAACCAACCTACCCAATATTGCTAACCGCTCTATTGCCGATGCCTTAGATTTTTTTGCAAACTTAGATTTAAGTGGTCAAAAAGCAAAAATTGCCGACAAGATCTTAAAGGAAATTAACGACCGCTTGCAATTTTTAGTTAATGTTGGACTCAATTATTTATCGCTAGAACGCAGTGCCGATACTCTTTCAGGGGGTGAAGCTCAGCGTATTCGTTTAGCGAGTCAAATCGGTGCAGGCTTAGTGGGCGTGATGTATGTGCTCGATGAACCAAGCATTGGTTTACATCAACGCGACAATGAGCGTTTGCTTAAAACGTTGCGCCATCTGCGTGATTTAGGCAACACCGTCATTGTAGTGGAGCACGACGAAGACGCGATTCGCGAAGCTGATTATATTGTTGACATTGGTCCAGGTGCTGGAGTCCATGGTGGCGAGATTATCGCCCAAGGGTCACTAGAAGATATTATTGGCTGTGAAGCCTCATTAACCGGACGCTATCTTGCCGGTACTGAATTTATTGAAGTGCCCAAAACGCGTAATCCAACCAAAGGACGAAACTGGATCAGCCTAACCGGAGCTACTGGTAATAACTTACAATCAGTCGATTTGAATATTCCTACTGGCTTGATGACCTGTATCACTGGGGTTTCTGGCTCAGGTAAATCAACCTTAATTAACGATACCTTTTATCGGATCGCACAGCGTGAGCTTAACCGCGCAACCGTAAATGAACCGGCGGCTCACAAAGCTTGCACTGGCTTAGAACATCTCGACAAGGTTGTTGATATCGACCAAAGTCCGATTGGCAGAACGCCACGCTCAAATCCTGCAACTTACGCGGGGATCTTTACGCCTATTCGCGAAATTTTTGCTGGTACGCAGGAGTCACGCTCTAGAGGCTATAAACCTGGACGCTTCAGTTTTAACGTAAAAGGTGGACGATGTGAGGCTTGCCAAGGCGATGGCCTAATTAAGGTAGAAATGCACTTTTTACCCGACGTCTATGTCCCTTGTGATGTTTGTAAGAGCAAGCGTTATAATCGCGAAACTTTAGAGATACGTTTTAAAAACAAGAACATTCATGAAGTGTTAGAAATGACCGTTGAAGAAGCTCGGGTATTTTTTGATGCGATTCCTGCAATATCACGCAAGCTACAAACGCTTATGGACGTAGGCTTGTCATATATTCGCCTAGGTCAGTCGGCAACCACATTGTCGGGTGGTGAAGCTCAGCGCGTTAAACTAGCAAAAGAGCTATCTAAACGAGATACTGGGCAAACCCTTTATATTCTCGATGAGCCCACAACAGGCCTACATTTTCATGATATTAAACAATTACTTGCCGTTCTGCACCGCCTCAGAGATCATGGCAATACCGTTGTGGTCATTGAGCACAATCTTGATGTCGTAAAAACAGCTGATTGGGTAATTGACTTAGGTCCAGAGGGTGGTGCGGGCGGGGGCATGATTGTTGCCGAAGGTACGCCCGAAGATATTTGTCAGGTAAAAGCTTCTCACACCGGACATTTTCTTGCTTCTATGTTGCCAAAGTTCAACAAAGACCTTAAATCACAACAATGAAGGAATAGTTATGTTAACGGAAACTTTTCCAGTTAGATTTTATGAAACTGATGCACTCAAACATGTTAGCAATACCGTTTTAGTAGGATGGTTTGAAGCTGCTCGCTTTCCCATATTTAAAATGTTTACGCCAGAGCTCGATCTCGACAACTGGCCTTTAATTTTAGCAAACTACAATGTTGATTTTTTAGAGCAAATCTATATGTCGCCTGAAGTAACAGTCAAAACCGGCATTGAGCGCATTGGAAAGAGTTCTTTTGTGGTTTATCAGGAACTTTGGCAAAGTAGTTCTCTTAAAGCTAAAGGCACAACTACACTAGTGCACTTTGATTATAAAAATAAGCAATCTGCCGCTATTGGTGATGATTTAAGAGCCCAGTTAGATGCGCTCAAAGTCCCCAAAAAAAATAGTTAAGCACCCTTGGTTAAGTAAAAAAACGCCTGCAAAGCAGGCGTTTTCAACATGGTAGGCGTGTGTCACGCTCTTAATATTAATTAGGCTTAAACGACGTTAATATTTAAACTGACGCACTCTAATATTTAAACTGACGCATAATGCGGCTAAAGTCTTCAGACAACTGTTCAAGCTCATGGCTCACATGAGTCAGTTGCTCAGAGCTCGATGCAGTGTCTTCGGTGCGCTTGTTGATTTCATCCACACTCTGACTAATTGATTGCGATACCACTTTCTGCTCACCAGTAGATTGCGCAATCTGGTCGTTCATCGCCGTGATTCGGCCAATAGTTCCGGTAATGGCAACGAGGCTATTACCGGCTTTATTTGCTTCATCAACACTAAGCGAAGCTTGCTCGGTACCTTTTGCCATTGCTAGCACAGCTGTTTTAGCAGCGCTTTGTAACTGTTCAATGGTAGTTTGAATTTCTTCAGTAGACTTTTGCGTGCGAGAGGCCAGGGTTCTTACTTCATCGGCCACTACCGCAAAACCACGGCCTTGCTCACCGGCTCTAGCAGCCTCAATGGCAGCATTAAGCGCTAGCAAATTGGTTTGCTCTGCAATGCCTTTAATAACATCTAAGACTACACCAACTTGATTAGAATCTTCTTCAAGTTTTTTAATCAGTACAGCCGTTTCATCAACGCGCGAAGCTAGATTTTGAATACTGCCCACGGTTTGATTCACCACTTTTTGACCTTCGTCAGCAGCACCTGAGGCTTCAGACGCTGCCTGAGCGGCCTCGCTTGCACTCGTTGCTACAGCAGTAACGCTGCTCGTCATTTCATCAACTGCTGATTTGGCATCTGATGCTGACATTTGCTGAGCAGCAATCGTTGTGCGCGCATTGTCAGACACCTGATTAAGATTTCCAGCCAGTGCAGCAAGCGGTTGACTTGCGTTACCGATATCTTTTACTACATTTTGTAGCTTTTCAATGAATTGATTAAACCAGTGCACTAAATCACCAATCTCGTCTTTGTTTGTAGTGCTTAGACGTAAAGTTAAATCACCGTCTTCTTGAGCAATATCTTTTAAAGAGTTCACGACGTTCATAATGCTGCCGCGCAGGTTTCTGACAATAGGAATGGCAATGGCAAGCATGAATATACTGGTCACGACCCCCATGATGATGCCGACGTTGCTGAGTTGCTTCGCTGCTAAGTTAGAAGTTTCGATAGCGTCTTTAAAGTCTGTTAATTGTTTTTCACTAAATTGGGTCAGTTCAGACGTTGCAGTATCAAAAGCATTGTTCATTTCTTGACTAAGCTCAGCCAGGCGCGAAAAATCGGCAGTATTGTTGACCATAGACTCACTTACGCCATATGCAACTTCGAAGTATTTATTAAATCCAGCGAGAATCGGAGCAATTTCAGCTGACAAGTTGGCGTTTAATGCTTGAATTACTCTTAGGTTTTCAACAGTGATATCGGCCTCGGCTTTTGCCTTGTCCAAAGCTTCTTCATCTCCGGTAGTAACCGCAGAGCTCAACGAAGCCTTAACATTTTGCATGTTGACCAGTGCAGTACGCGAAGACAATAAGGCTGGGAATTGAATCTCACGTGCATCCTCAAGCAAACTAACGTTATTGCTAGCCGTTATTGACGTAAAGCCAACAAATACAATAAAACTCACTATTCCCATGGCTGGGATTAAGAAGAGTTTTTGTGCGATTGAAAGCTTTGCCAAAAAGCTCGTCATAAAATTCATAGTTCACTCACTTAAAAAAGAAACAGTTCGTTGTTCCTGTGAGTACTATTTAACCTTCAAATGCACTCACAGTCATTCCCGATAATCGATATCCGACCGAGGCTATATCCCCCGACCAGCCTTGAGTTGAGAGTTTCCCCGTTACCCAAACAGCATCGTATAGGTTATCTATCGGCACACCTTCCGAAAATATTACATAAACTATCTGATTAGATGGCGGGGGCGGCACATGAACACAGGCGCCAAAATATGGAACTAACAAAAACTCGGTAATTAAGTCGCCATCACCTTCTAGGGGTACTACAAATCCTGGGATTTTAACCATTTCATTATTTAGTGATTCAACTAATGGCGCATTCGGTTGAGCTTGAGTCATATTGCCATCATGATTAATAGGCGCAGGCGGCACTACAAAACCTTTAGGCACCAAATCCTCCCAATAAACTTCCTTGAATTCAGATGAGTAACTTTTACCGCTAATACAGCTAAAGGCTATAACGGTAATGAACAACATAATTAAGTTTTTCAATCTAATCTCTCTTTTCGTTGCAACTTGTTGCACTATTGTTCATACAATAGCGCTATCTCAAGTAATAAAAAAGCCCGCAAAGCGAGCTTTTCAAGTGCGTACTAACATTGCTAAGCATACACAATATCTAACCTAGGGTTTTATCGACTACTCAGCGTCTTTTGCGTAGCGCTGAGCACTTGATACGATTTCGGCTTTAGCAGCATCAATATCGGCCCAACCTTCAATCTTAACCCACTTACCTTTTTCTAAGTCTTTATAGTGCGAAAAGAAATGTTCTACTTGGTCTTTAATTAAGTTCGGTACATCATCGATGTTTTGGATATCGTTATAAGACTGTGACAACTTCGCTACGGGCACCGCAATAACCTTAGCATCTTCGCCAGATTCATCTGTCATATTCAAAACGCCTACTGGACGACACTTTATAACAGAGCCTGCTAATAATGGATGTGGTGTCATCACCAATACATCAACTGCATCGCCGTCATCTGACAAGGTATTATTAACATATCCATAATTTAATGGATACTGCATGCAGGTACCCATAAAACGGTCTACAAATAATGCGCCTGAGTCTTTGTCCACTTCGTATTTAATGGGCGACGAGAATGCTGGTATTTCAATAATTACGTTTATCTCATCTGGCAAATTACTGCCCGCTGGCACGTCATTTAAGCTCATGTTACTTCCCTTAATAAGTAGTTTTAAAATTTAATGTAATATCTTGGCGTCAGTATAGTGAATATTCTGGTGCCTATAAAGTGCTTATCGCTTCTAAGCCTCGTCTTTATTGTAGTAACTTAAACAATGTTCGACTTCCTCTTTAGAGCCTAGCAAGGTCGGTATACGCTGGTGAATTTCAGAGGGCATCACTTCCATAATCCGTCCGCTTCCGGTCGAAGCCAAACCACCCGCCTGTTCAATTAAAAAGGCCATTGGATTTGCTTCATATAATAAACGTAATTTGCCGGGCATTTTAGGGTTGCGCTTGTCAAATGGGTACATAAACACACCACCGCGACACAAGACGCGATGAATATCTCCTACCATCGCGGCTACCCAGCGCATATTGTAGTCTTTTTTGCGAGGGCCATCTTCACCCGCTATTAAATCTGCCACGTAGCGCTGAATGGGTTCTTCCCAATGACGCTGATTAGAGGCATTGATTGCAAACTCATTAGTTTGCTTAGGCACTTGAATGTTAGCTTGAGTTAATAAGAAGCCGCCGTGAGTTTTATCCAAGGTATATAAGTGAGTGCCACGACCAGTGGTCATTGCAAGCATGGTAGATGGTCCATATAAAACATATCCCGCAGCAACCATTTGAGTGCCCGGCTGCAAAAACGCCGAGGGATCGCTAGGCTTCATCCATTGGGGTGCGTGGGTGATTGAAAATATTGTACCAATCAAGCTATTAATTTCTGTATTTGAAGAACCATCTAATGGGTCAAAACTTACAAGGTAATTACCATCAGGATTGCAAGGCACCACATCTTCCTCTTCCTCAGAAGAAATGGCTTTAACGTAGCCTGACTCAGACAAAGTGTCTTTTAAAATTTGATTAGAGATAACATCTAATTTCTTTTGCGTCTCCCCTTGCACATTTTCACTTAATGTAGAGCCTAGCACGCCCGCCAAAGCGCCTTGACTAACACGGAAAGATATTTCTTTGCAGCCAGCCAAAAGAGTACGAATTAACAGGATTAGCTCAAGCGGCGCTCCATCATTTTGCAATTGAGAATTGAGACGTTTCATGAAAGTCAGGTTTCCTTGTAATGATTAACAGTTCCAGTATGGAAAGGTCAGCGATGAGCTGAGCATTTGTGTATCAGCGATTGTAAGCGGGCAAGTGCATCACTAACACCTCTATTGTAACCTGCTTAAAAAATAGCTCAACTGCTATGACTCTATTTTGGGCATTTCTATTTTATTCAACGTATTAAGTTAGTAGCCGATAATCCATTAACGAGCCATGTTTTGTTAAATAATATCGATTGAGGAATCTGCTGAAAAAAACAGGTGTTTCAACTCCTCAGTTCGCTCATTGCATATTTTGGGCTTAAGGTCTATCGTGATGGATGGAACTGGTATTAAACTTTATGTCGATAATAAACGGTAAGCTCTTTATATATGAACAAAGTTCAGCTCGCAGAGTTAATAGATAAACAAGTCTTTGGAATCGCTGTTTTCACAGCTGATGAAGGCACATACCTCTATCACAATAAAGCAGAATTAATTTTAAGAGAACTCTCTGCTGAGCAATTGTGTAATGCCTCTATATTCGACTTTTACGATACATCAGATGCGCAGCAGCTAAAAAATCTATTTCAACAATGTATAAGCTCATCCACCCAACAAGCCCATCTTTTTAGCTTTATCAAGGGCAATCGTACTTTCCAAATGAGCTTAGTTAAGAATGACAATGACACCATCATTAGCTCACTTACCGACATTACCTCTGGTCAGCAACTCATTAATCAGCAGTTAATCAATGAAGAAAATATCAAACGCCTAAGTGACGCAGTTGCCGGCGCCAATATTGGCTGTTGGGATTTTTACCCTCAAGAAGACCGTATTGTGGCAAATGAAACATGGGTAAGCCAAAAAAAATATAAGGATAAAGACTTCAGGTTTACTAACGAATTATTTTCAGAGGTGATTAATGGCATGGAAACATGGGCATCCATTGTTCATCCTGACGACCTTGAAGCGACAAACATTTTAATCGAAAAGCATTTAAATGGTGAGACCGAGTTTTACGATGCACATTTTAGAGTAAAGTGCGGTGATGATCAGTGGCGATGGATTCACGACATGGGTCGGGTTTTTGTGCGTGATAAAAATGGTAACGCTGTCAGAATGAACGGTGTTCATATCGATGTTACAGAACTTAAGCAAGCTGAAATACGCGAAAAAGCTCGTACTCATGTTCTAGAACTCATGAATGCTGGCAAGCCCTTAGACGTTATCCTTAAAGCTATTGTGAAAGTCGTTGAACAAGATAACCCGAATATGCTTTGCAGTATTCTACTTATGGATGATACCGGCAAGCGCCTATTACTCGGCGCCGCACCGAGCCTCCCTGAATTTTATAATGATGCTATTAATGGCGTAGAAATTGGTAAGAATGTTGGCTCTTGCGGAACAGCTGCGCATAGCAACCAACGAGTCATTGTTAGTGATATACAAGTCCACCCGTTCTGGAATGATTATAGAGAGCTTGCCAACCAAGCTGGTCTGAAATCATGTTGGTCAGAACCGATACGCTCCACTAGCGGCAAAGTGTTAGGCACGTTTGCCATATATCACCGTAAAATAAATAGTCCCACGGAAAACGATCTCGCCATTATTGAGCAAACGGCAAGCTTAGCGAGTATTGCAATTGAAAAGAAACAGGCTGAAGAGAAGTTGTTCCGAGCTGCCAGTGTTTTCACCGATGCCCATGAGGGGATCATGATTACAGATGCCAATGGTTTAATAACCGAAGTAAACGATACTTTTAGCTCTATTACTGGCTTTGCGGCCCAAGAGGTCATGGGAGAGCATCCAAGCATCCTGAGGTCTGAGCGTCAATCATCGCAAGCAAATGCCGAAATATTAACTGCGCTCACGGCTAAAAGTCATTGGCATGGAGAAACATGGAGTCGTCGTAAAAATGGCGAGGATTACCCCTTAATGCTTACTGTAAGCGCCGTAAAAGATGCCGGTGACCAAGTACAACATTACGTCTCATTATTTACAGACATTACATCAATAAAAGCATATCAGGGTCAGCTAGAACGCATGGCACATTATGATGCTTTAACCGATTTGCCAAACAGAGTGTTACTCGCCGATCGTTTAAGTCAATCTATGTTGCAGTGCAAACGTCGAAACAAGGCGTTAGCCGTTGCGTTTATGGATTTAGATGGCTTTAAAGCAGTTAATGACCTACATGGTCATGATATGGGTGATGAACTCCTTGTCGCTTTATCGCAGCGCATGCAAGGCGCTCTGAGAGAAGGGGATACCCTATCTCGTATTGGTGGTGACGAATTTATCGCCATACTAACGGATTTAGATAGTTTTGAAGATTGTGAACCCGTCCTTCAACGCTTGCTGAAGGCTACTGCAGAACCGATGAATGTCGGAACTGAAGTCATGCAAATATCAGTGAGTATTGGTGTCACGCTTTATCCACAAGATAGTGTGGATGCCGATCAACTCATGCGCCACGCAGACCAAGCAATGTATGTTGCCAAGCAAGCAGGAAAAAATCGTTATCAATTGTTTGATATCGCATTAGATCATATCCGTAAGACTCAAGGACAAGGTATAGGCGATATTCGCTTGGCTTTAAACAGTGAGCAGTTTGTGCTTCATTACCAACCTAAAGTTAATATGCGCACAGGCGATGTGGTGGGCGTAGAAGCTCTGATCAGATGGCAACATCCAGAGCGCGGTTTAGTTCCGCCCTTAGAGTTTTTACCTCTGATAGAGGAAGACCCTATTAGTTTAGAATTAGGTGAATGGGTTATAGGCACCGCTTTACGTCAAATCACTAGATGGCAAAAGATGGGGATAAACTTACCCGTTAGCGTCAATATTAGCGCATACCAATTGCAACAAGATACGTTCACTGCTCGATTAGCTGAGTTGTTAGCAGCCTACCCTACAGTACCGCCCAATTACTTGGAACTAGAGATACTAGAAACCAGCGCGTTACACGATACTCAACAAGTCTCTGGGGTAATGGATGACTGTCGTAAACTCAATGTTGGCTTTGCTTTGGATGATTTTGGGACCGGCTATTCCTCACTCAATTATCTTAAACGATTACCCGCTTACTTGATCAAAATTGACCAAACTTTTGTCCGTGACATGCTAGAAGATTCTGACGATTTAGCCATTATTGAGGGCGTTATTGGTCTAGCTAAGGCATTCCGTAGAGATGTGATTGCCGAAGGAGTTGAAACAAATGCCCATGGCGCTCTACTTTTAAAGATGGGGTGTGATTTAGCGCAAGGTTATGGCATTGCTCGCCCCATGCCAAGCGACGATATACCAAAGTGGATAAAGAACTGGGATATTAATGATTTTTGGCAAGTGTAATACACTGCGCTTCTGATACACTTAGTATCAATTACTTACAGCAACAAAAATGTGATTCATGCACGTACATATTTTAGGAATTTGCGGCACCTTTATGGGCGGTATTGCTGCTATTGCCAAAAGTCTAGGCCATCAAGTCACCGGTTCTGACCGAAATGTTTATCCACCTATGAGCACGCAGCTCGAGCAACTTGGTATCACCTTATACGAAGGTTATGGTCAGGAACAATTTACACCCACACCTGATATCGTGATTATTGGAAATGCCATGTCGCGAGGGAATCCAGCGGTAGAGTATGTCCTTGACCGCAACCTACCCTATACCAGTGGCCCACAGTGGTTGCTCGATAACTTATTAAAAGACCGCTGGGTGTTGGCAGTTTCAGGTACCCATGGTAAAACCAGTACTTCTAGCATGCTCGCTTGGATATTAGAGGACGCGGGTCTAGCACCCGGTTTTTTGATTGGCGGCGTACCCGACAATTTTGGTATTTCAGCGCGTATAGGTGAATCGCCCTTTTTTGTCATTGAAGCCGATGAGTACGACAGCGCATTTTTTGATAAACGCTCTAAGTTTGTGCATTACCGCCCCCGCACTCTTATTCTTAATAACTTAGAGTTTGACCATGCCGATATTTTTGATGATTTAAACGCCATTAAACGTCAATTTCATCATTTGATTCGCACTGTACCCTCTAATGGTTTGGTGTTGTCAAAAGCCGCCGAAGCAAACATGGCTTCTGTATTAGAAATGGGCTGTTGGAGCGAGCAGCAGTTTATTGGCAATGCACAAAAGTCGACTTGGCAAGCAGAGCCAATAAAATCCGATTGTAGCCAATTTAACGTGCTACATAAAAAGCAATCAGTGGGCATCGTTAAGTGGTCCTTAATTGGTGAGCACAATATGGATAATGCGCTAATGGCGATTGCTGCCGCTCACCATGCAGGAGTGCAATTAAAGGATGCTGTTGATGCGTTAGCGAGTTTTAAAAACGTTAAGCGCCGTATGGAAATTAAAGGGGTAGTAAACGGTATTACTCTCTATGACGATTTTGCTCATCATCCCACCGCAATAAAGACTACACTTGACGGATTACGCCAAAAGGTCGGAAACCAGAAGATTGTAGCAGTATTAGAACCAAGATCGAATACCATGCGTATGGGAGTACACAAAAATCAGTTATCACAGTCTTGGCAACTTGCTGACGAGGTACACCTGCTGGAGCCCAGTAATTTAGACTGGTCCATGCAAGAACTGGTAGACAATAGTAAAGCGCCCGTGACGCTGTATCAGCTGACCGACGATATTGTCGCGTTCTTGGTAAAGACCTTACAGCCCGGTGATCATGTCTTAATTATGAGTAACGGTGGCTTTGACTCCATTCATACCAAGTTGCTGAAACAACTAGGAGCACAAAATGCGTAAATCAATAACTTTGGCCATAACTGGAGCTTCTGGTGCGCCTTATGCCTTAAAGCTACTAAAAGAGTTAGTAAGGGCTGACTATCATATATTTTTGTTGATGTCTTCAGCAGCACGCGTAGTGTTTGCCACCGAAGAAAACGTAAAAGTACCGGGCGGTGCAGAGCAAGGCGGAGCGTTTTTTAGCGAGTATACTGGTGCAAAAGAGGGTCAAATTACTGTATGCGGAAAAGAAGAGTGGTTTTCCCCGGTAGCCTCTGGCTCAGCGGCGCCAAAACAAATGATTATTTGCCCATGTTCAACTGGCACCTTGTCGTCTATTGCTGTGGGTGCCTGCGACAATCTTATTGAACGGGCTGCAGATGTTGTAATTAAAGAGCGCGGCCAGCTTATTTTGGTCCCTCGCGAAATGCCCTTTTCCAGTCTACACTTACAAAATATGCTCACACTTTCAAATTTGGGCGTTACTATTATGCCAGCCTCACCAGGCTTCTATCACAATCCCAAAAGTATTGATGATTTAATTGATTTTGTGGTGGCACGTATTCTTGATCATGTGGGACTTGAACAAACATTGGTAAATAGATGGGGTTACGATCAAAAAACCAATAACGCAGAATAAAAGCAACACACGATAATGCTATCTAAAGGACATATTTCCATGAACAAACTCATGCTCGCAGCAGCAGTCAGTCTAATCGCAACAACCCAATATGCACATGCTTGGGGTCAAACAGGCCACAGAGTGACTGGCGCCATTGCAGACCAATATTTAACTGAGCAAGCAAAATCCGCTATTTCGTTAATTTTACCAAATGAGTCTCTTGCAGAAGCGTCCACCTATGCGGATGAAATGCGCTCAAACCCTGATGACTTTTGGCAAAAAGTAGCCGGCCCTTTTCATTACGTTACTGTGCCTGAAGGCAAGACATATCATGAGGTAGGTGCTCCAGAAAAAGGTGACTCAGTTAGCGCATTAGAAGACTTTACCGCTGTTTTAAAAGACCCAAACGCGAGCCTAGAAGATAAGCAGCTTGCCCTTCGCTTTGCCGTTCATATTATTGGCGATTTACATCAGCCACTGCATGCGGGAAATGGTAAGGACAGAGGCGGTAATGATGTTCGCTTGAGTTTTTTCAACGACAGCTCAAACCTCCATCGAGTATGGGATTCAGGCCTTATTGACCGACGCGGCTTATCTTTCAGCGAATGGACTGATTTTTTAGGCAGCAAAATTTCAAATGAACAGGCACAAGCATGGATGATTACTGATCCGCTGATTTACATCACCGAGAGCACAATATTGCGTGATGAAATATATCCCGAAGGGGAAGATCTTTCATGGAGTTATTTATATGACCATATTCCTACCGTCCAACTCAGACTTCAACAAGGCGGTGTAAGAATAGCGGCGTATTTAAACGAAGTGTTTGCCGAGTAGCCTATTTCAAAACACTTAAAATAGATGGCAAAGCCAAATAAAAAAGGGCCTGTTCGTACCGTTCAAATATATTGTTTACAATGTAAGTCTATTCTTTTTAAATATCGAAAAGGCGGCAAAGGCGCACTTGTTAAATGCTTTGTTGAGCGCATCGTCGAAGACCATACCCACAAGCCCTGCCACTGCCCCACCTGCGGGCAAGAGTTTGCTAGAGAAGTAATGCTTCGAGGGATACCGGCATACAAGATGATTGGCGGTAAAGTGCAAATGAAATAGGGAAGTAAACATGCTTAGTGAATCACAAAAAAAACAGTATAACGAGCTCCATGCAAGCGCCAAGGCAAGCATACACAGACACGAACAAGTAAGCATCGCCCAAGAGCTGAACAATTTAAGCAAAATACCCGCTAGCGATGAGGTTCGCGATAGCTATGGGCAAGGAGGGGGAATAGGCGAATTTGAACACCACTTATGTGATTTATTCGGCAAAAATAGCTGTGTATTTTTGCCAACCGGTACACTAGCTCAATGCGTTGCCTTAAAATGCTACAGTGAAAGTTCTGGACGTTCGCAGGTTGGTTTACATCCAACATCTCATCTATTACTGCACGAACATATGGCAATTGAAACACTATGGCGATTGCAAGTAACAACCGTCGGCGAATATGAGCGAGTATTAACAGCTACCGATCTGACTAAACTTGATCCCACTACACTTGCCGCCATCATAATTGAATTACCCATGCGGGAGTTAGGCGGCGCGTTGCCAAGTTGGGACGACTTGATGGTTATTAAGAAATGGTGCAAGCAATACAATGTAAAAATGCATTTAGATGGCGCACGCATCTGGCAGACAACGCAATATTATAAATGCTCATTAGCCAACATTGCCTCATTATTTGATTCAATTTATATCAGCTTTTATAAAGATTTAGGCGGGATATCGGGCGCTGCACTACTGGCCGATGAGGCACTAATTTCACAAGCTCGGATTTGGGCGCGCAGGGCGGGAGGCAATCCGATTACACTTTATCCGGAAGTGCTTTCAGCACGAGCTGGTTTAGAGAAATATTTGCCAAAGATGGATGACTTTGTTGACTATACTAAAAAGCTCAGTGCAGCATTGCGGCCACTGCCAATAAAGATTGTGCCTGCAACACCTGAGGTTGCGATGTTCCATATTCAGTTTGATATGAACGCTGAAGCTTTAACTAATAAAATAATTAGCTACGCTGAGCAAACGGATATTTTGGTACTGCCTTTACCTCGCTCATCAAATGCGCACTCATGCGTATGTGAAATTACCATTGGTGACCAAGCGATAGCTCATGAATACCAGTTTTGGGTGGACCACATTAATGCTTGTTTAGATGCTTAGGATACGAAAGCTACCAACGCAAGCATAGAAAACAATAACTAAAGCTCTACATCAAGAGGTTCGGGAGATAAGATAATCCCCGTACCATCCGCATATACTAAATCTTCGGGTAAAAACGTTACGCTACCAAAATTTACCGGAATATCGATATCACCAATTTCACGATTATCTGCTGCAACCGGAATGGCGTTAATAGCGTGAATGCCGATAACTAATTCTTCAAGCAAATCTACGTCTCTCACAGCGCCGTAACAGATAATACCTTCCCAACCATTATCAATCGCTAGTTGTGCACTTTCAGCATCAACGAGGGCGCGCCTTACCGAACCACCGCCATCTATCAATAGCACTTTTCCGATGCCATTAGTAGCAAGCACTTTGTCTACCAAACCTCGGTCTTCAAAGCACTTAATGGTGGTTACTTCACCTGCATAAGAAAATGCGCCACCATAATTTGTAAATATAGGATCTACTACGTCGATACTGTCTGCGTATAAATCGCACAAGACTGAAGTATTAATTTCCATGATAGGATTAGCTCTTGCTAGTGAATACTCGTTCAGCCTAGAGTAAATAACGCCTTTAGTAAACCTCCCGTATGAGATTTCTATATCCATAGACAAAAAGCATAACGCTTTATGAGTCGGGTTTTGGTGTTATCTATATCTAACATAAGGGCTTTTGAAACGTGATATGAAGCACGCTTTTCTGCGGTATTTTAGGTTGCATTTTTGTCGATTGCAGTTCACTCTTAGGCCATCATGTTTTTGTATTAGAAAGTAAGATGAAAAGCCAATTAAAACTGAGCATTGCGGTAGGTACAGTCCTACTGCTAAGTGCTTGTGGTCAGCGTGGACCACTATATTTACCCAGCGAAGCCCCTACTAATCAGCCGAGTGTAACACCTGCAGATGCACCACTTGAATCATCTGAATCATCTGAATCATCTGAATCATCTGAATCATCTGAATCATCTGAATCATTAGAGGGTAATACCCAAAGCACTCAAAATCGACAAAGGCAGGGCTAGGCTGTGGATCACTTTGAACATAGAAACGGTATTTTATACGGTGAAGATGTTGCTCTTAGCGACATTGCCAAGACCTATGGCACTCCTAGCTATGTGTATTCTCGCGCCACACTCGAGCGCCACTGGCATGCATTTGATGATGCAGTAAGTGCTCACAAACACTTAATTTGTTATGCCGTAAAAGCTAACTCAAACATTGGTGTACTGTCTGTCTTAGCAAAGCTTGGCTCAGGCTTTGATATTGTATCGGGCGGCGAGTTATCAAGAGTATTGGCTGCCGGTGGCGATCCAAAAAAAGTAGTGTTTTCAGGTGTGGGCAAAACTGAAGCTGAAATACGCTTTGCCCTAGAAACTGGGATAAAGTGTTTTAATGTTGAGTCTATTCCCGAACTTGAGCGCATCCAGTCTGTAGCGCTAAGTATGAATGTTAAAGCACCAATATCGCTACGTATTAATCCAGATGTAGATGCTAAAACACATCCGTATATTTCTACCGGTTTAAAAGCTAATAAATTCGGCATTGCGCATGAAGACGCACTGGCGACCTATCAAAAAGCTAGCAAGATGTCGCATCTTGAAATTACAGGAATGGATTGTCACATAGGTTCGCAGCTTACCGATCTTTCTCCCTTTGTAGATGCATTGCAGCGTTTGCTCGAACTGATTGATGTGCTTGCAGAGCACGATATTCATATTGATCATCTTGATGTAGGAGGTGGTTTAGGGGTTAAATATAATGATGAAAATCCCCCACACCCAAAAGAGTATGCTAGCGCCATGGGTGAAAAGATGCGCGGTCGTGAACACCTTACCTTAATTCTAGAGCCAGGGCGTGCTATAGCAGCCAATGCCGGTGTATTGCTAACTAAGGTAGAGTTTTTGAAACAAGGGCAAGAAAAGAACTTTGCCATTGTTGATGCTGCCATGAACGATTTAATACGTCCCGCGCTTTATAGCGCATGGCAAAAAATTGAAGAAGTTGAAATGCGAGATGGCGCAAAAGAGCAATATGATGTGGTTGGTCCGGTTTGCGAAACAGGTGACTTTTTAGGGAAAGATAGAGAATTGTGTATAGAGCCTGGCGATTTACTTGCGGTAAGAAGTGCAGGAGCTTATGGCTTTGTGATGGCCAGTAACTACAATAGCAGATGCCGACCAGCAGAGCTTATGGTAGACGGTAAAAATATCCATGAGGTTCGCAAGCGAGAGCAGCTTAGTGACCTGTGGAAAGACGAATATAGTGTGAAATAACGAAGATGACTACTCCCCACACTAAAAAGCCTCAGCATAAACAAATGCTACATTTTTCTAAGATGCATGGCTTAGGCAATGATTTCATGGTGATTGATAATGTCACCCAAAATGTCTTTTTTTCGAAGGAAAAGATTCAAAGACTTGCCGACCGCAACTATGGTGTCGGTTTTGATCAACTACTATTAGTTGAGCCTCCCTACGATCCTGAACAAGACTTTCATTATCGTATTTTCAATGCAGATGGCTCAGAGGTTTCACAATGCGGCAATGGAGCGCGATGCTTTGCTCGTTTTGTAAAATTAAAAGGCCTAATAAATCGCAATAAAATTGTTGTTAGTACCAAGTCTGGACGGATGGTGCTTTATTTGGAAAAAGAAGGCTTAGTTACTGTAAATATGGGGCGTCCCGTTTTTGAGCCAAGTGATATACCATTTAAAGCCAACAAGGCAGAAAATACTTATATTATACGTCATAACGATACAACTCACTTTTGCGGGGTAGTTTCTATGGGTAATCCGCATTGTGTGATTGAAGTTGACGATGTAGATACCGCAGATGTAGAGGGTATTGGTGCAATGTTAGGTCAGCATGAACGCTTTCCTGAGGGCGTGAATGTAGGCTTTATGCAAATTATAGATGACAGTAATATTCGCTTACGTGTATTTGAACGCGGTGCTGGCGAAACCCTCGCATGCGGCAGCGGTGCCTGCGCGGCGGTGGCGATTGCCCAAATGCAAGGCAAACTCAAAGAAGAAGTGCAGGTTGAACTACGCGGCGGTAAACTTACCATCAAATGGGCTGGCGTCGACTCGGTGCTTAAAATGACCGGACCTGCTGAACATATATACGACGGACAAATACCTTTATGAGTAACAATCAGGTTTCACCTTCATCTTCCTTGCCGTTAGATAATGCCCATGACGATGAGGCAACACCATTATCTACGTCAGAACTAGAGCCTCAAGACATAGTGAATTACTTGAGTCAACATCCCGACTTTTTTCTTAGTCATCCAGAGGTTCTTGCACAACTTCATGTGCATCATCAAAATAAAGGTGTTGTGTCTTTAACGCAGCTACAAATTCAGCAATATCGGGAAAAAATCAAAACTCTTAAGAAACAACTTGATTTAATTATTGCTAATGCAAAGCGCAACGAAACCATATACACCACATATGCAGACGTAAATTTATCAGTCGTGAAAAGTAATAGCTTTGATGAACTAGAACAAACCCTTAACGATGAACTATGCCCTAGTCTTGGTCTCAATAAAATTCATATATATCCATTTCAGGGTTCAAAACTGGCTACTGAAAAGCTTATGCCAGAGTTGCAGCAACGTGCTTTTTTAGAAAAGAAATTGAATTCTCAAGGGTTTTACTTTGGCCGTTTAGGACAAAATGAAAAGCAAGTTCTATTTCCTGAACAAATCGCCGAGTCGGTAGCCTTGGTAAGTATTGGTAGACCAAAACCTATCGCCTTGCTTGCCATTGCTAGTAACGACGCACTCCACTTCACTCCCGATATGGATACTATGCTGCTGCAATATCTACGTGATTTTTTATCCTTCCATTTACCCAAATTACTCTAAGGATTTGCATCGATGTCTAAGTCTGTACCTGAAGCATCGAATAAGCCAAAAGCTTTAAGCGCAAGCAATATCGCTGAGCAACAAGATGATTGGATAGATAGATTTATTGATGAATGTGCTATTGAGCGACAATTGTCCCCGCATACAGTCAAAAACTATCGGCGGCAACTTTACAGTGTTTATCAACAGCTCAATATTCAAGATTGGGCCAACTTAAACATCACCGATTGCAAACAAGTACTCCACATTGGCAATCGAAAGGGCCTGTCGGCAAGGAGTATCAACCTACAACTTACAGTACTTCGCAACTTCTGCCAGTTTTTAGTCAAAGTGGGTAAACTTAACCATAATCCAGCAAAAAGTGTCCATGCGATTAAACAAAACAAGCCCTTACCTAAGCAGCTAAATGTGGATGAAATGGGCGCTCTGCTCAATTTTGATACTAGTGATTTTTTAGGCTGTCGCGATAAAGCCATTTTTGAACTTTTATACGGCTGTGGGGTTCGTCTGTCAGAGCTGACCGGCCTTAATCTTGATAGTATTTATCAAGATGGTAGTGATGGCCCTATATTGAAAGTAATGGGAAAAGGCAGTAAACAGCGTCTAATTCCGATTGGCCGAAAAGCAGCTGAATCATTGCGGATGTACATTGAAAAACGAGAGGAATTTGCTGCAGAACTCAGCGATGAAGCGCTATTTTTATCCAAGCAAAAACGTCGACTGTCTAATCGACAAGTGGCCAACAGACTGTCTCACTGGGCAAAGCAACAAACACTTTATCAGCAAATAAGCCCGCATACACTGCGCCATTCTTTTGCTACCCACGTATTAGAATCCAGTAAAGACTTACGCGGAGTACAAGAATTGTTAGGACACGCTAACTTATCTACCACACAAATATATACACACTTAGATTTTCAGCATCTGAGCCAAGTCTATGATGAGGCGCACCCTCGGGCAAAGAAGAAGTGATTGTTTACAAACCTGTTGTGGCAATCAAAGCAATTAGTTTTGATTTAGACGATACCTTTTATGCTAACTGGCCCTACATTGTTGAAGCCGATAAGTATCTTCGAGCCTACATAAAAAACAAATATCCCATAGCAGGTCAGCTCGACTCAGCCGATTGGCTGCAAATAAAAAAGACAGTATTAAAAGCAGATCCTGAACTTTGTCATGATATGGGCGAGCTCAGAGCCGTCACGCTTACAAAAGCGTTTGAACAATGCGGGATGCGGGCTGATAAGCTTACTGCCGCAGTAAAAGATTGTTTCGATACTTTTTATTATAAGCGCAGTGACTTTGAATTAGATGCCAAAGTGCATGATGTACTTAAAAGTCTCGCACGATTAGTGCCACTTGTTGCTATCACAAACGGTAATGTTAATTGCGAGCAAATTGGAATTGCCCCTTATTTTTCACATATCCTCCAAGCAAATAAACAGCAACGCATGAAGCCGTTTCCCGACATGTTTAACTTATGCGCTAGCTTATTGCAGATACCGGCACAACACATTTTGCATGTAGGGGATAATCTTGAAAAAGACGTATGGGGAGCCACTCGGGCAGGCTATTCTAGCGCTTGGTTTGCTTACGACCGCAAAATGGACTTACGTAAAGAAAGCGTAGCGACTTTACCGCATATTCATCTACACGATTTAAACGAGATTGAAAGCTTAATAAGGGCTTGTTGAGCTATGTTAAGTTCGGTCTAGCAATACATCAATAAAGCATATGTGATACTCAAGCGGAATAAAGTAGCCCTTGGACTGAGGCATACCAGCCCCCACTATCTCTAAAATAAAGAATTTAACACTTTTGGTTAAGCATTCAGCAGAACAGGATAAAGTAATGACAGATAACACCTATACCCCACCAAGCGTTTGGACATGGGATCGCGAGAGCGGCGGAAAATTCGCAAATATTAATCGTCCTATCTCAGGTAGCACGCACGAAAAAGAGCTGCCTGTTGGCAAACACCCTTTTCAGCTTTATTCGCTAGCCACACCAAACGGCGTAAAAGTCACTGTGATGCTTGAAGAACTATTAGAGGCTGGTTTTAGTGATGCTGAGTACGACGCTTGGTTAGTTAATATCCAAGAAGGCGAGCAGTTTTCAAGCGGTTTTGTAGGCGCCAACCCAAACTCTAAGATACCCGCATTAATGGACCACTCAGGCGAGACTCCTTTAAGAGTATTTGAGTCAGGCTCTATCTTAGTGCACTTAGCCGAGCGTTTTGATAAGTTCTTACCAGCATCAGGCGCTGCAAGAACTGAAACTATTAACTGGCTAATGTGGCAAATGGGTAGCGCGCCATTTTTAGGCGGTGGCTTTGGACATTTTTATGCTTATGCCCCTGAAAAATTCGAATATCCGATTGACCGCTATGCGATGGAAGTAAAACGTCAACTCGATGTGCTCGACAAGCAGCTTGCCAACAATGAATTTATTGCGGGCAGCGATTATAGCATCGCAGATATGGCAATTTGGCCATGGTATGGTCTACTTGCGCATGGAAGCCTATATGAGGCTGGTGAGTTTTTACAAGTACAAGAATACACTCACCTTCAGCGTTGGACCAAACAGTTACTAGCACGTCCGGGCGTGCAACGTGGTCGCATTGTTAACAAAGTGTGGGGCGAAGAACACAAGCAACTTAAAGAGCGCCATAGTGCTGAAGATTTTAAGGGCCGCGTGTAAACTTAACCAGATACAGACATATACGCGAAAGTTAGGTGTTTCTACCTCAGCTATCCATTTGATTTTCAGTAGGTAATCTGGCATCGTGATGTGGCATTTAATTGCTACATCACTTTGGATAACTCATGCGCCTACATACCACTCTTTTTATCTGCTTAGCGCTCGTTGGTTTATCAACCAACAGCTACGCAAAATCACAGGCCTTTGTTGGGGCCACTATCATCCCCATCGACGGACCACAAATTCAAAACGGCACCTTACTTATTGAAGACGGTAAAATCACTGCAGTAGGCGCGCGCGATAAAGTGCGCATTCCAAGAGGAACCGACATCGTAGAGCTCTCTGCCGAGCAAGTTATTATGCCTGGCATTGTTGATAGTCACAGCCATATTGGCGAAGTATCAGGGGCTGACCGCTCGCATCCTATTCAACCAGAAACCCGCGCTTATGACTCTATCAACATCCGCAGCTCGGGCTTTAAACGCGCATTATCAGGCGGTATTACTTCGGCTAATATCATGCCCGGCTCTGGCCACTTAATTAGCGGACAAACCGTCTATGTAAAATTACGCGATGGTAATGGTATCGATGAGCTGGTCTATCGCAATGAAGACGGCTCTGTAGCCGGCGGCTTAAAGATGGCAAATGGCACAAACTCGCTACGTGCTTCGCCCTTCCCCGGGACTCGCGCAAAATCAGCCGCTCTAGTTCGTGCACAATATATAAAAGCGCAAGAATACGCTGCAAAAATGGCGAACGACGATGCAGACAAGCGTCCAGCGCGCGATTTGGGCATGGAAACACTCGCACAGGTTATGAGCGGCGACCGTACTGTACATTTTCATAGCCATCGACATGATGACATGCTCACTGCGATTCGTTTACGCGACGAATTTGGGTTTAACATGGTGCTTCACCACACCTCGGAAGCGTGGCGCATTGCAGATGAAATTGCGGCAGCTAAAGTACCGGTTTCGATGATTTTACTAGATAGTCCAGGCGGCAAACTAGAAACAATGGAATTGGCAAACAAAAATGCCGTTGCTCTTGAAAACGCTGGCGCTGTCGTAGCATTTCATACTGATGATGGCGTTACCGACTCCCGCTACTTTCTGCGAATGGCCGCAATGGGAATTCGAGCGGGTATGAGTGAGGAAGCCGCGCTTTTAGGCTTAACTCAGGTGGGCGCAGATATGCTTGATATTGGAGATCGCACAGGCTCGTTGACCCCAGGTAAAGATGCTGATTTTGTTATCCTTTCCGGTAAACCTTTTAGTGTGTATACCCGTGTACAACAAACTTGGGTAGAAGGCCAAAAACGTTTTGATATACAAGATCCTGAGGACAAACTTATAGCAGAAGGCGGGTTTAATGCACTCAGTGATGATGATGGAGGTGGTCATGTTCACCACTTCGAAGAGCACGCTGGACATGGAGCAGTACAATGAATTTCTCTCTAAATTTACGTCAAATTAAACGCTCTACTATTGCCTTGCTAGTAATGGCTATCGCTTTGTTTTCATCCACTACCTTCGCTCAAGACTTATTAGTCAAAGCAGAGCGCCTATACATTGGCACAGGCGAAATGATTGAAAATGGCGCAGTACTGATTAAAGATGGCAAAATTGCGCAAGTAGGCAGCGCTTCGTCGATACGCGTTGGCGATGATGTTGAAGTCATTGAAGTCGCGGTTGCCACTCCGGGCTTAATAGATGCTCGGTCAACCGTGGGTTTATCGGGTGCAAAAAATCAGCCCCATGATCAAGACCAACTAGAGCGCTCTGCCGCCATCCAACCAGAGCTACGCGCGATTGATGCATACAACCCTCGCGAGACATTAGTTGAGTGGCTACGAGAGCACGGCGTAACCACTGTTCATACAGGCCATGGTCCAGGTGAAGTGGTTTCTGGTCAAACCTTAATAAGCAAAACAGCTGGCAATACTGTGACGCAGTCGGTAATTAAGCCTAGCTTTGGCTTATCGGCCACTTTAGGCCCCGATGCAACCCGTCACGACCGCTCCACGCCGGGTAATCGAAGCAAGGCGGTTGCTTTACTGCGAGCCGAATTACAAAAAGCGAAAGAATACAAAGCCAAACTAGACAATGGTGAGGAGCAAGCAAGAGATCTTGGTCTGGAAGCATTCGCTGCCGCACTAAGTGGCGATATGCCAATTGTGATTGAAGTGCATCGTCATCACGACATTATGACTGCCATGCGCTTAGCTGAAGAATTTGGATTTAAATTGATTCTTTCAGGCGCTAGCGAAGCGTATTTATTAATTGATGAGATATTAGCCGCTAAAGTACCGGTCATTATTCACCCCACCATGATGCGTTCTTACGGTGGCAATGGTAAACAACATGCGTCATTTACTACTGCTGCTCGTTTAGTCGAAGCTGGCGTTGAGGTCGCCTTGCAATCAGGCTATGAGGGTTATGTACCAAAAGTACGTGTTGTATTATTTGAAGCGGCAATGACCTTAGGTCACGGGCTTGATTTTAATCAAGCGCTTCACTTAATTACCATGGCGCCGGCTAAAATGCTTGGCATTGATAATCGCGTCGGTAGCCTAGAAGTAGGTAAAGATGCAGACATTGCTCTTTTTAATGGTGACCCATTTGAATACACCACAAATGTAGTTGGCACTATCATTGATGGTGAACGCGTGAGTAATACTGTGCGCTAAGTTATTAAACGCATCGCCTAAAAGCGATGCGTGCAAAGACTACAAAGAGAAGTTAAATGTTATGAAAAAGACTCTGATGATATTTGGATTCATTGCACTTTTCGTTGCTGCATTTATTTGGTCATTACCAGATCCCATCGATAACGATTTGAGTCAAATTGGCAATGGCAAAAAGTCAGTGGTTTTTATTTACGACCTCAATCTAGTGGTAAGTAATCAACAGACGATTGAAATGAATAATGCTAAAGCGGAGCTGGGTGATACCGTGAACTATTTGGTAATACGCACAGGTTATCCAGAAACAATTAGGTTTATGCAAAATTACAAGGCAGAACGTGCCGAGCTTTTGTTCTTTGATGAAAGCGGTAAAATGTTTAAGCGGAAATTTGCACTCGCCAATGCAGCCGAACTAACGGTAATATTGAGCAAGCTCGACTAAAACGTCATTAGTATGTAGCTTAGCTTAGAACGCCTCGCGCCAATGAATAAGCCGGTCATCTCCGCGGAATAGGCCAAAGGTAGCAACGGCTGTTGGGTTGTCGTCATAATCGCCATCATCATCCCAGTCATACTTTAACCAGTCAAAGCTATCATATGTAACGCCTATCTGCCCCTGATTGCCCGCTCCAGTTGCCTGAAAGCCTATTTCTTGGGTTTGTCCGTTTATAAAGTTACCAGTACTGCCAAGCACGGCGGTAAGCAATGGGTCTAAACTAATGTTACTGAGCGAAATTCTACTGGCATCAAAACTCTCGCAGCTATTGGCCAATGATTCAGTAAAGCCGCTACCGTCATAATGCTCTAAACGCATCGGCTGAGGGAAGTTAGAGGTTTCTGGACCAAAGCTATTTTCCAGCACCAATCGGCCAAAGCGAATCTCCACACCGGTTGGGCTAGCGGCTGTTGTCGATAACACGTTTACATTGTCGGTATCAGTAATAGCAGTCACACTAAAATCGATGTCAGACCTAAACGGGCTTACCAATGCATTGGCCGAGCGATTGTAGAAAAAGTGGTCGCTGCTTGATAATTGGTAGTGCACTACCCCTCTAGGTAAGGTCACAATACTGGGTAGCGCCGTTAAATCGTTTTGACTTAAGGTGCCCGCGCTCATGCTTGCTGTAAGTGGCAGCAAACTAGCATCAACACCCACCGCTACCTGGTCAAAGGTCGGCAAGGTAATACCAACGCTTGTATTGCTCAGCTTCATAAAGTCGTTAGCACTGCCCTGACTGTCTTCAAAATAGTTTTGCGTGATCACGCCTTGTTTGTTGTAGGCGGTAATCGCCAATACCGGATTACTTAAATAAGAAATCGCACCAATCGTTCCCGTGGCTTGGTCTCTTTGACCGCTATAAGCAGTAAACGCTGAGCGCGTATCACACCTTGCTTGAAATAAGCCATCTTGCGCGACGGTTTGTGTAAAATGATGCGGCGTAAAGCGGCCAATATTAATTGCACTGGCGGGCACAACAATGCTCTCATTACCATAATCACGGTCTTGCGCATCTAGGTTAAGCAAACCCACTTCTGAATATTGCGCAGCGGCAAAACTTGAAACGCCGCCAACAAAGCTCGTTAAAGTCACATCTGTAAACGATGGGATGATATTACTGGCGACATTAAGCCCCGCGGCATAGCTAAAGTTTCCATCTACACTGCCACTTAAGGTAGGTCCGATGCGGGCTAACTGAAGCTGTATTTGCCCCGGCGTATAGTTAGGCGTGACGTTGCCGAGGCTATTAAGTGCGCGTACGCTAAAGTTAAAATCCTCTCCTGCTTCATGGGTAGGCGTTGCTGTTGCCGAGGCCGCATTTAACGCTGCGCCGCCAACACTAGCACTAATTTCAAGCTCTGCTGGGCTGACCCAAAAGCTAGTGCTGCTGCCCGTTAAACTAATACCGCCCACATCATAATTAGCACGCAAACGTATTTGCCCCGCATCAAAATAAATGGCGTTTGGAATAGGTGCAATACTGTCACTGCCAAAATTCAAGGTGATACTGGTTGCGCCAGAGTGTTTAGCGATGTCGGTACCATCTACACTAAAGCTCAAGCCACTTACGCCGCCTGGATTGACATTTTCTTGTGAGAGCTCAATATCTTGGTCGCCAGTGAATATACCTTCGCACACGCCGTTGTTATTTTGTACCGCTTGTATTCTTAAGGGGAAGCTCGTACCCGCGATTTGATTGCTAATGGTTTCGGATAGACCACTGTTACCATCTAAAAATCTAAAGCCGGCGTCTTCAAAGACTAAATTGCAATTGATCGTACTACCGTCAAAACATACTACCGGATTAGCTGAATTTAAAGATGGGTTAGTTATCGATAAAGCAACGTTCTCAGCAATGGTGTAGGGAATACTGACCGCTGCGCTGCCCACAAAACTCAAAGTCTGGCTTACTGTTGTTGAACCTATGGCATTTAAATCTAAAGTCACAGCTTGGGTAGTTTGCGTGCAAGTGCCGTCGTAAGCGTTAGTGCAAGCATTAATGGTGACGGTTTCTGCAGAACACGTTAAACCTTGCCCATCGTGGATAATTTGATAATGATTGATTTGCGACACACCCGGACATCCGAATGTCACTTTGCCGTTAAGCGCACCGTCTCGGAAAACCTCATAATTTCCAGCATTGGTAGACGAGGTAATGCCGTCCACTATGGCAACTTCCATATAATCGCCGCCATCACGCTCAAAAAATATTGCAGATAAATCAAACACAGAGTCTTGGCTTAAGGTGAAAGAACCCCCTGTTCCTGCGCTTCCAGTTGGGAGTTCAAAGCGCAGTTCGTTGCTTGCACCCGCACTTGAACCGCCAAACTTGTTAAAGATCACGGTATCCCCAGACACCGTATCTAACACAAAATTAAAGCCATCATCGCTGTCAATAAAAATAGTGTAATCACCCGCGGCAAGATTTACTGTGCCTGATGTTTGCACTAAAAACTGTGCTGACGCTTGGTCGTTTACGGCGCCAAAACCGGGATAAGGAAGCGTACCCGCAAAGACTCTATTGCTGCCACCAAAATCGATACGATCTACCAAATCCGACCCACTCGCGGTTACGTTATAAGTGCCTGCGCTAATTAAGCCGCTGGCAGGTGAACCAGCGGCAATCCATGCTGCATAGATATTTAAGGCTTCGGTTGTCGTATCCAAGCGAACGTCAGTGCCACCGCTGCCAATAATGACTCCCACCGCATTCAATGTACCCGCTACACCACAAGATAATGGGCATCTCACCGCACCACGGGCGCTGCCATCAAAATTGTCGCCGACTGACTCATTTTGGTAAATGCTCAGTACTTGCCTACCCGATAGTTTCACATCAAAGATTTTAAACTCATCTAACTGCCCTTCAAAACTTTGCGCAGCACTAAAACCGCCGCCAAACTGATCTTGCTCTTGCCCAATAACAATCGAATTAGCATTATCTACCGCCAGTGGTCCAGTCGTTGCGCTATCATCGCAATCTTGCTGCTGACCATCTATGAACAAACAAAGGTCTTGATTAACACGCGTGACTATCAAGTGATGCCATGCATCGTCAGTTAGCACAACGCTGCTGTTTAAGGTATGTTCACCATCTTTTACTCTAACAACGACTGCATCATCACCTTGCAAATAGACCTCTAGTTCATCATCGCTTGCATCACTTCCCAAGGCGTGAAATATTTCTTGTTGAGGCTTTGTGATAGCTGTTTTAAACCATACTGACAAGGAAAAATCATCTAAGCCATCTACTGCACCACTTGGCACTGACACCCAATCAAGAGTATTGCTTGCACTTAAGTCTATGGATTTATTGACGATGGCAATATCAGAAGGTGCTGGCACGCCGTTTGTTTGAGCACTGAAGTTACCACTTTGGTCGAGCACTTCTTCAGACGCTTCGGTGTAAAAGCATTCGTCAAAACGATATTCAACAACAGGGACAGGGATACTTTCAACTGGACACGACGGAACACCACCATCGTAATAAAAACCGTTATTTTGATTGTTGTAAATATTGGTAATGGTTTCGAGTGAAACGGCTTGGTCGAAGACTATTAGCTCATCAATTAAACCATCCAATGCCTGTGAGTCAACAAATGCCCCACCGACGTTGTCTTGCTCTTGCCCCATTATAAGACTTTCAATGTCTAATATACCGGTATTTCTAGTTACACAACCCTGTAACACGGTATCTTTGTAGAGACAGTTTTGAGCTCCTTCGCGGGTCCAAACGAGATGGTGCCAAGTGTCGCTCGCAATAGAATCAACTGCGATTGTAGGATTGAAGCTATTTTGCAAGTAAGGTTGGAATTGAGTAGCGCCTGGAAACCACATAATGAGCTCATTAGCATTACCTGCACGCGCACCTGATAAAAAACTTTGCTGGCCAGTCTTTGCGGTTTTCGCCCACAAAGACACGGTAAAATCGCTCTTACCGTTCAAAATATCTCTATCTAAAGTCACAAAATCAGTAATGCCGACAGGAGATAAATCGGCTGCATTACACACTTTCCCCGGTACAAGCGTCATCGGGCTGGCTCTGCCATTAAAGCCACCAATACTGTCAATCACTTCATTAGCAACATCCACATACTCGTCTTCATCAAAACGATAGTTAACGATAGGAGGCCTATCTCTGGTGGCTAAAATTTGAGTCGTAAAGAAGTTAAGATTATCGGCATCGTTATCTGCAGACCAAATCCATACCGCATTGGCATCAACGGTAGGTCTATTGTTCCAAGGGGTAACTCCATTAACACCATAAGATGAAACAGTCTGATAGTTACTCCAACCACTGGTGCTAACAAGCCAATCAGTCGTGTTAGTGTTAAGCGTATTGAGCCCATTGGCAAAGGTATGCTCACTGCCGCTTATTTCAAATTCACCCAAAAAAGCAGCAACACCGCCGACATCGACGCCTCGGATGTGTAAAAAATAGTCTTGAGTTGGATTTAAACTGGTAGTAAACGAATACGCGGTAGGCCAATCAGTGCCCGATGTAAGCAATACCCCTTGCACTGAGTCATCGGTAGAAAGATACACCTCAAATTCATTATCAAGATGCAGTGTGCCGCTCAGTTGGGCATTTGCCTGTGGCAAAAACCAAATAACTAAGAGTATGAGGGTCACTATTTTTAGTACTAACGGTGCTTTCATTTTTTGCTGTTGGTCACTTATGTTGGGGCTATTGCCTTTACCGATACATATCCTAGTAAAATATCGGCTAACATCCACAAAGCTTGAAAATAGGCACTTGTAGCGAAATAAGAGAGGCTAAACGCAATCAAAGCGATTGCGTTTAGGAAAACGTTGGTATTTAGGCTTTATCGCCATCCGCTAGGACATTTTGCTGCATAGAATCACAAGGCATATTGCAGTCGGGTTTACCCACAATCTTTGCAGGCACGCCAGCAACTGTGACGCAAGCAGGCACATTATCGAGTACCACACTGCCCGCCCCTACTTTGCTGCCTTTGCCAATGGAGATATTGCCGAGTATTTTAGCGCCTGAGCCAATCATTACCCCCTCACCAATTTTGGGGTGGCGGTCTCCCGATTCATTCCCGGTTCCACCAAGTGTGACTTCTTGTAAAATCGATACGTTGTCTTCCACCACCGCAGTTTCACCAATAACGATACCGGTCGCATGGTCAAACATTACGCCTTTGCCTATTTTAGCTGCCGGATGAATATCTACTGAGAATACTTGGGAGTTGCGGCTTTGCAAAAACAAAGCTAGATGTTTGCGTCCTTTTTGCCATAAATAATGTGCTAAACGATGAACTTGAAGAGCCTGAAAACCTTTAAAATGGATAAGTACTGGTAGGAAGGTAGATACGGCTGGATCTCTTTGCACAATCGCTTGCGCATCTAAAATAGCCGATTCAACCATAGCCGGATTTAACAAATACGCTTCATCAAATATTTCGCTGATGGTAATAGCTGGCATTACATCATCGCTGACTTTATTCGATAAAATAAAACTTAAGGCTGACTCAACATTGTGATGGCTAAGCACACAGGAATGAAGGTAACTGGATAGCAAAGGTTCTCCCAAAGATACCGATTTAGCTTCTTGTTTGAGTGCCAACCAGAAGGCGTCACTGCTAATTGGAGTATGAGGCATAAGATTGTCTTATTAATTTATTTTAGAATATAGCCTCAGTGTAGGACATAAGCGCCTATATTCCCAAACCAAGTGCTGGTAAAGAACTCTATTCAGAGGCTTCTTTTGATGTTTCTTTTGATATTACAAAGGTAAGGGGATTACTCAAGCTAAGCTTACCTCCCTTGATATCGACACTATTTGAACGCATTGCATTTTGCACTTCACGGTTCACCTTAAACATGAAAACTATTCTAACAATCACTATTGCAGCTGCCGCCAAGGTTAATGGGCCACTCAACCAAACATAGTCAATTAGCTGAGGCGCAAAAGTAACCGCCATGAGCGAAAGGAGTATAACAAGGAGCACATACATCGAATGCGGTTGATATACCAAAACAATTTGATCATCGGTTTCTGTGCGCTCAAAAAGGTATTTCATAGATATAGGTTTCCGTTTCTGGTCACTGGTTGGCTAGGCCATATTAAATTTTGCCATGTAACTGATAGATGTAAGCTACAAAATAACTTTGCTGTATAAATAACCAGCCTTATTGAGAAAAACTTGCTACAATTGGGACATTATATATTGCAGCACAATAAGTACCGATATTTTTTACTCATTATTAACAGCTCATCGTTAATATAGGTACTCAAAACTCATTTCAAAGGTTTATTCAATGGATGTTTCTCGCCTTCTCGACCAATTAAACGACAAACAACGTGATGCAGTCGCTGCGCCAAATGGCAATATGCTGGTGCTTGCCGGCGCGGGTAGCGGCAAAACGCGAGTGTTGGTGCATCGTATCGTTTGGTTGATGGAAGTTGAAGCGATTACCCCCTTTAGTATTTTGGCGGTAACCTTTACTAATAAAGCGGCTAGAGAAATGCGTGGTCGCGTTGAGCAACTTGTTAAGATGCCAATGAACGCTATGTGGATAGGGACCTTTCATGGTTTAGCGCATCGATTATTACGCCTACATTATGAAGAAGCCGGCTTGCCACAAAACTTCAGCATCCTCGACTCAGACGACCAATATCGCCTCATAAAACGCTTACTAAAAGCCTTAAATATGGACGAAAAGCATTATCCACCGAAACAAATACAATGGTTTATAAATGGCAACAAAGACGAGGGCCTAAGAGCCGCCCACGTCGAAACCCACAACGACCCCACACAGCAAAAAATGAAAGATATCTACACTGCTTATGAACAAACCTGTAAACGTTCAGGTTTAGTCGATTTTGCGGAATTATTGTTACTCGCCTATGAAATATTGCGCGACAATGCCTCGCTGCGTCATCATTATCAAAAGCGATTTAGAGCGGTATTAGTAGACGAATTTCAAGATACTAACAACATTCAATATGCATGGTTAAAATTGTTAAAAGGCCCTGAAAACAGCATGATGATTGTGGGCGATGACGACCAGTCTATTTATGGCTGGCGCGGCGCCAATGTTGAAAATATATCGCACTTTTTGAAAGACTTCCCAAGTGCTAAAACCATACGACTAGAACAAAATTACCGCTCCACTAGCAATATTCTGAATGCTTCCAATGCAGTGATTGCAAATAACCAAGGTCGTTTGGGTAAGGATTTGTGGACGCAAGGTCAAGAGGGCAATAAAATTGCTCTATACTCTGGCTTCAATGAGATGGACGAAGCACGCTTTATTGTGAGTCGTATTAAACAATTTTTTGATGACGGAGCGGCGCTTAAAGACTGCGCCATTTTATATCGTAACAATGCACAGTCTCGAGTTCTTGAAGAAGCCTTATTGCATGAACGATTAGCCTACCGTATTTATGGTGGTTTACGATTTTTTGAACGCCAAGAAATAAAAGATTCACTCGCCTATTTGCGCCTTATTAATAATGTGATTGACGATGCTGCATTCGAGCGCGTTGTGAATACTCCGGCTCGCGGCATGGGCGAGAAAACTCTCGCTAATTTACGCAGCTATGCACGAGAGCATAATCTTTCAATGTGGGACGCTAGCAAAGCAATGCTCAATGCAAAACTACTCTCAGGCCGTGCGGGTAATGCCCTAAGCAGCTTTATTGAGTTACTTGAAAACTTGGGCGAAAAAGTCGCTGAATTACCGCTAGAAAAAAAGGCAGACGCTATTATCAAAGGTTCAGGCTTGTATGCTATGTATCAAGCTGAAAAAGGCGAAAAGGCGCAAGCCAGAGTCGAAAACTTGCAAGAATTAGTGTCCGCATGTAAGCAATTTGAAATGCCCGAAGACGTTGAAGAAATGACGCCCCTCGCTGGCTTTTTAGCCCACGCATCATTGGAAGCAGGTGAAGCGCAAGCCGATGTTGACCAAGACGCGGTACAGATGATGACCATTCACTCTGCCAAAGGCTTAGAGTTTCCACTCGTTGTCTTAGCTGGCGTTGAAGAGGGTATGTTCCCAAGCAACATGAGTAACGATGAACCGGGACGCTTAGAAGAAGAACGCCGCTTGGCCTATGTGGGCATGACCCGTGCTATGCAACAATTAGTAATCACTTATGCTGAAACTCGTCGTTTATATGGTCAAGACAAATACCACACAATATCTCGCTTTGTAAAAGAGATCCCCGATGAATTTATTGAAGAAATTCGCCTGCGCTCACAAGTAAGTCAACCCATGCATAATCGCTTTAGCGCATCGACCTCCCATGAGGCATTTGTTGATAGTGGCTTTACTTTAGGTCAGCGAGTGCTGCACAAAAAATTTGGTGAGGGCACGGTGCTCAATTATGAGGGCTCAGGTGATCATGGTCGCGTACAAGTTAATTTTGACGATTTTGGCAGTAAATGGTTAGTTTTAGCCTATGCGAAATTGCAGAAAATCTCCTAACTACGCGACACCAAAACGCTTAATTAGAGCACTTACCAAAGCATGTTAATTTTGAATGTCATAAATGGCATATATGAAACTTTATTAATTTTTTATTCGCCAGTAATCATACTTTGAAGCATAGCAGTATAAGGTAGACCAACTATACTTTGGTGAGTACACAAGCACCATTATTTGAGCACCATTGCTTATTCACATATTTGCGTCTCATTATTCATTTAAGGAACACCTATGCTTCAGTTTAAACGCTGGCTGATTACCCTATTTCTGCTGCTTGGGATAGTCGCTGTTTTGGGCTTTATAAAATTTACCCAAGTCAAAGCCGCTATGGCCTTTGGTGCATCGTTTCCTGAAAGTAGTGAAACCGTGGAGGTGATTACTACCAGTGTTGATCAATGGCAACCTAGCTTAAATGTCATGGGCGAGGTCAAGGCGACTCGTTCAGTGCAACTTCGCAATGAGTTTGAAGGTATTATTACCAAAGTAGCTTTTGCTTCGGGAGGCAAGGTAGCGCAAGGTGACTTATTAGTTCAACTGGACATTGCACCTGAACTGGCCCAGCTCGATGCAATTAATGCTGAAATTGATTTAGCCAAATTAGATGTGAAGCGCTTTGCCGATTTGTTAGAAGTGCGTGCGTCATCTCGCGACCAGTATGACCGTGCACTATCTCAACTTGCAGTTAATCAAGCTCGTGCGCGAGCATTGCAGGCCACCATTGACCGTATGACAATACGCGCACCTTTTAACGGCAGCGCTAGCATTCATGAATGGGAAGTTGGTACTTACATACAAGCAAACACAGTCATTATTGATCTTGTCGGCGACCTATCTTCGGTATGGGTTGATTTTTCACTACCACAGTGGCACGGCAAAATCGATGTCGGCAGCGAAGTTAAGGTACTTGCACCAGAGATAGCAAGTGCATCAATGAGCGCTCAGATTAAAGCCGTTAATCAACAGATTAATGCGGCATCGCGCAGTGTAATGGTTCGAGCAACTTTAGATAATGAAAGTCAGACATTAAGACCAGGCGCGATTGTTAACGTGCTCATCCCTATCAAAAACCCACAATCAGTCTACCCCATTCCAAATGAAGGCTTACGTTTTGATGCCTTCGGCAGCTTTGTGTTTGTGCTTGAAAAAGATGATAAAGGCGACTATCGCGCTAGAAGACAGCCAGTGACTGTGGCTGCGCGTGAGCTAAATCAAGCCATGATATCTAAAGGCGTTAGTAGTGGCGATGTTATAGCTACAGTAGGCTCATCTAAGCTGATTGAAGGCATACTCGTATATGTTGCAGGAGCCAAGTAAGATGAGCACAAATCAATCAGGTGACGAACAAGCCTCAACAAAACAAGCCCATGTTGAAGATAGCGCTAAAGCTGAATTAGACATCAGCGAAAGTAGCTCAAAGCTTATAAATACAGCATCGGTGATGGATATATTCTGTAAACGTCCTATTTTAGCTGTGGTTATATCGCTGGCGATTGTGCTTATCGGTATACGCGCATTTATCAATATTCCGGTTTTACAATTTCCGCAAATTAGCAGTGCATCGATTCAAATTGTGACGCCTTACGTGGGTGCTTCTGCTGAAACTATTCAAGGTTTTATTACCGAGCCCATTGAACGAGCGGCCTCATCTGTGCCAGGTGTTGATTATGTAGATTCAAACACTACACCGGGTTTGAGCACCGTAACTGTATGGCTGCAGCTTAACGAAGTTAGTTCAGCCGCCCTTGCCGAACTCTCTTCTCGCATCGATCAAATTCGCTTTGAGTTGCCAGAAGGTGCGGAAGACCCTGCTATACAGGTAGTGCGCGCAGACCGTCCATTTGCATTGTTTTATTTGACCGTTAATTTTGACCAAGAACTTGCAGATATGTCGCGCTTAGAAGTAACCGATTATTTGTCTCGCAACGTCTCCCCCACTATGGCATCTATACCGGGTGTTCAACGTATCGCGATTGAAGGCGGGCGCACACCTGCTATGCGTATTTGGCTCGATACAACCAAAATGGCAGCCTTTGATATCGCTGCCGACGATGTTGCTAATGCACTTAGAGCAAACAACCTCATTGCTACATTCGGCAGCAGCGAAAACGACCAACAGCGCATTGCTCTACTTACCGACACTAACTTAAGCAGTGTAGAAGAATTTAAAAATCTAGTAGTACGCGAAACTCAGGGCGTACAAATACGTATCGGCGATATTGCTGATGTTGAGCTAGGTGAGGAAGAAGGAGTGGTCACTACGCGCCTAGACAAAGACACCGTACTGTATATTTCTGTATGGCCGCTGCCTGGCGCCAACGAAATTGAAATTGGTGATGCACTTTATGTAATGGTGGATGAAATCAACCAAACTATGCCTAAAGGTCTCAGTATTAGCGACGGCTATGACGGCACTTTGTACATGCGTGATTCTTTGCGTGAAATCTTTATCACTTTGATTGAAACCATAGTTTTAGTCGGCATTGTGGTATTGGCAATGATGGGTTCATTTAGAACCGCATTAGTACCCCTAGTGACCATTCCAATTTCTATTTTAGGCGCGGTTGCTGCAATTTCACTAGCTGGATTTTCACTCAACCTCTTAACAATTTTAGCTATTGTGTTATCGGTCGGCCTTGTGGTGGATGACTCCATTGTGGTGGTAGAGAACGTGGCGCGTTACATGCGATCAGGTATGGGCCGGATGCAGGCCGCATTAGCTAGTTCACGACAATTATTATCCCCCATTATTAGTATGACCATAACATTAGCAGCGGTTTACGCGCCCATCGGTTTATTAACCGGCCTTACCGGTGCATTGTTCAAAGAGTTTGCGTTTACTCTGGCAATTGCCGTGATCATTTCAGGTATTGTAGCGCTGACCCTCTCTCCCATTATGAGCGCTTATGCCTGCCCTGAAGGTGGTAAAGAAGGCAGAATTACACGCAAAGTAAACCGTGTGTTTGAAATACTACAAGAAAAATATGGGCACTTACTGCTGCGCACTATCAAGTACAAACAACAAGTATTATTTGCTGCAATATTTCTGTCTTTGTTAACTATTCCATTCTATCTACTCTCACTAAAAGAGCTGGCCCCTACCGAAGACCAATCCAGCATTTCGGTGATTATAGAATCTGCGCCCGATGCTTCAATTGATTACACTTTAGAGCATATGGATGACGTGGTTAACAGTATGACCGCGATTGAAGGCGCTGATATGATGTGGCAAATCATGACACCTACCGGGGGTTTCGGCGGTGTTGAGTTTGTACCGGTTAGCGAACGCGACGAAGCCATTCAGGACATCTATTGGCAAGCCTTTGGAAAACTTTCATCTATACCGGGAGTAAAAGCCTTCCCTGTGCTCGATTCTGCGCTACCTACATCTGGTAACTTTTCAGTAGAGTTCGTAGTACAAAGCACTGAGAGCTATGCTGAAATGAAAGTATATGCTGACAAAATGGTTGCAGAGGCAAATGCTAGCGGTAAGTTTTTGTTCGCTAATACCGACTTAAAAATAGATTTACCCCAAGCTCGCTTTACCCTAAACAGAGAACGTATTGCTGATTTAGGCATGGACTTGTCGTCGGTTAGCCGCCAGCTTTCAACCTTGTTGTCGGGTAATTTTGTGAATCGTTATAATCAAGACGGTAGAGCGTATCGGGTAATTCCTATGCTCAATGAAAGCGACCGCCTTAATCCAGATTCAGTCCTAAATTTACAAATACGTAGTCCCTCAGGGGACATGATCCCCATCCGCTCAATTGCGACACTCACCACTGAGACCGCGCCCCGAATCTTGGCAAAGTTTCAGCAAAAAAATGCGTTTCGTATTGTAGGTGAAGTGAGACCCGGTATCACCAAAGAACAGGGCCTAAGTGCCCTTGAGGACATTGCTGAAGAGCTCTTGCCTGCTACCTACACTACCGACTATGCTGGTGAGTCTAGACAAATCCGCCTCGAAGGGAACACGCTTGAAGGTGTGTTGTTAGTCGCCTTAGTGTTTGTGTATTTAGTGCTCGCGGTGCAGTTCAATAGTTTCCGTGACCCCCTAGTAGTGCTGCTAGGTTCAGTTCCGTTGGCATTGTCGGGCGCTGTCATGTTTGCGTTTTTAGACTTCACCACTATTAATATTTATTCGCAAGTTGGCTTTATAACGCTGGTGGGGCTAATAGCTAAAAATGGCATACTGATTGTCGAATTTGCCAATCATATGCAGCGACAAGGCCTCGAAAAACTCGCCGCTGTACAAGCCGCAGCAAAAATTAGGTTACGCCCTGTATTAATGACTACCGCGGCAACCGTACTTGGGCATTTTCCATTGGTACTAGTTACCGGTCCGGGCGCTGAGGCGCGAAACAGCATCGGGATAATCTTGGTGGCAGGTATGTTAGTAGGCACAGCATTTACCTTACTAGTATTGCCAAGCGTTTATATGGCCTTGGCATCGGATCATCGGGACGATGATGAAAAAGAAGCCTTAGCAAATAGACCCTTGCTCGCAACAGATTAACATCCGCAACAATTAAACAGGCCGTGTAGGCGTTTTGCGCGGCCTATTTTTGTGAAAGTGACGTACTGCATCGTAAGTGAAGATAGCTAAAGCGGTCCATACCATTGCAAATGTTGTCAAGCGCGCGACACTTAAAGGCTCATTGTACACAACTGTGGCAAGAAGAAACATCAAACTAGGCCCAATGTATTGCACCATACCCAAGGTTGAGTATTTAATACGCCTTGCAGCAGCGGTAAAACAGAGTAAGGGTGCGGTAGTCATTATTCCCGCAAATAACAGTAAAGAATTAAGTTGTGCGGTATTTGCCGTCAAGTTACCTGTGACTGTCGCAAAAAAAGCATAATAGATTAGTGCTACTGGCAACATCATACTGGTTTCAATGAACAGCCCCGGCATTGATTCAACATTAACTTGTTTACGCAATAAACCATAAATACTGAAGCTACAGGCCAAAGTCAGGGCTATCCAGGGCAATTCACCGTAAGATATCACCAACAGCCCCACCCCAAGCATAGCGATGCCCACTGCCAATTTTTGCACAGGACGCAGTTGCTCGCCTAAAAATAAGCGACCCAAAAATACATTTATCAGCGGGTTAATAAAGTAACCTAAACTCGCTTCGAGCATGTAGTTGTTATTAACTGCCCAAATAAACAATAACCAATTAGCCGCAAGCAAAAAACCGGCTAACAACAAGGTTGCCACCACGCGTTTTGATTTAAGCGCCGTACGTACTTTGCTTAAGTGCCTTAAGCCAACAACTAACACCAGTAAAACGACTACCGACCAAATCACACGATGCATTAATATTTCAGCAGCCGGAATGTGGGTTAGTGCCTTAAAATAGATAGGTGCAATGCCCCACATAGTGTAGGCAGCCACGGCAAATAACATACCAGCTTTTGTTTGGCTATCGTCGTTCACTATAATAATATCCTAAGGTGTTTTTATGAATGCGTATGCAGGGCGCGGATTGTGAATTAAAGCCTAGGATTAAGCAAACCGTTATAGCCTAGCTTTAGTCTTTTAAGCGCTCAAAACGTAAACCTTTTGCCGTGCGATTTTTAAAGCCATGCCAGTGTGTGTGCTCATCGCTAGGCTTGTTCTCTGAGTCCATAGACCAAACGCCGTCATTTGAGTGAGGCACTAGATCTAAGTAAGCGTCCATCGCATTCTCATCTTTAAGATGTTTACCGAGCCAAGCGGTGGCAAAGTGCTGCGAAATATTATTCATTCTAGCGCTATCCCATACAGCATCAGTATAATGTTCACTTATGTTGAACCCTAGATCTTCATTAAAATAATAGCTTTCTTCTGGCGCTGGCATTGGCGCACCGGCACTATGATTAGCATTATCAAAAGTGAGCAATGCGCGATTCGAATTTTTTGCATTTTCCCAAATAGCACGCACACCATTTTCATAGCCTGAAACATCATCAACAGAGCCAGCTACCACCAGCATTGGAATACTTATATCGCTTAAACCTTGCTCATTCCATAAGCCATAATTCATACCCCAAGGAGCAAAGGCAATAATCGTTTTTAAGCGCGGATCGGGCCGTTTGCTTTGCTCAACACTGCCTTGTTGATGCATCTCCAATATATTATGTGGGGCAGAGCCCGGCATTGATACCGCCGCTTCTGTTATGCCTGCGCCAGCCATAATAACTGCGCCGTATGCACCCATAGAATAACCAATCAACGCTGTGTTGTCAGTGTCGACCATGTTGTATAGAAACGATGTGCTGTCTTGATTTAAGGCTTGAATTTGGTCGAGCACAAAGCTTTGGTCTAAGGGGCGGTTTACCAATGTAGAAGCAAAGGCTCCGGCAGTGCGATAAGTGGAATCTGTATGGTCAATTGATGCTACCACATAGCCCTTAGAGGCCAAGTTTTCACCGAGGTGAGCCATTAAATAACGATTACCCGGATAACCATGCGATATAAGCACAAAAGGATATTGGCTTTGGCTACGCAAAGGTGCAGCGTCACGAATGCCTTGACCATGCAAACTCACCTCTTGTGTTGCATCACGTAAATATGCACTAAGCGCTTGCTTACCTTCGCTGTCGGCTGCGGCTGGATACCAAAGCTCTATGGTGAGTGGTCGCTTGTAATAAGGTACGTTCTCAACTTCGCTTTTCTCTGCAATGAGGCGCAGCACATCAATTTGTTTTGGATTAACTAACTCAAGCGTTTTAACCCCTACTGTATACTCACCATATGCAGACAACGCTGGCGCGCTGGGTAGCTGTGTATCGATTCTATTTTCAGCTCTAGCGGCTAAGCTTAAAAGAATGCTTGATATGCATAAGGTCACGAAACAAAAAAATGTTGAGCGGTATTTTAACAATGTCATAGTCCTGTCCAATTTAATTTATTGCGCTGCATATGGCTAAAATACCGATATTTAAGTTCATACAGGATACTTTTGTGCTTTTGCTGTACAATAATAAGTTCGTTTACGTGTCACTAAGCGCTTAGCATAACGCGTTTTTCACCACACTGTTACCAACATTCTATCAAGTTATCGAGTATTAAAGATGAGCTTTATTATTAACGTAGTCCGAAACCTGTTAGGTGGGATTATCGCCTTTTTTGACATTATAACCCGTGGCCGCAAATTAAAGCGCTCGCCAGAAGAGCAACAGCGCGTTGAGCATGCACTGCAAAGCATGTCGTTGTATCAGTTTTTTGCATGCCCATTTTGCATAAAAACACGTCGGGCCATGTATAAAATGAATTTACCCATGACTAAACACAGCGTCAGCAAAGGCTCTCCTCATAGAGACGAAATGCTCGAGCAGGGCGGCAAAATTCAAACGCCATGTTTGCGTATTGATAGCGCTGAAGGGACTACGTGGATGTACGACTCTTCTGAAATTATTCAGTATCTTAAAAAGCATTTTACTTAGGCTGAATATCAGCCTGCAGCCCTTTTGTAAAATCATCTTATATAGCCAGTACAAACTGAGTATAATATAAACAACGTATACATCTATAGCCTAATAAATTCATTGGAATCACTTGCATCGGACGCAATACAAGACGAGGAAGTGCTTACACAATGCTACAAAAGCGCATACTAAAATTTCTTAATATATCTTGCTTAGCGTTCAGCCTGTGTTTTGCGATGAATGCAACGGCGGTATTACCTAAGGCCGAACCCACGCCTATTATGCTTACTCCCGTAGAAGCAAAACAAAGCCTGAAGATTTATACCGAGCACTTTCCCCCTTATAACTTTGACTCTGAAGGTCAACTCACCGGTATCAACTTAGAGATTGTCCGCACTATGTGCGAGCTTGCCGACATAGCGTGTGATTTTGAATTATATCCTTGGAAACGAGCCTTTAGAATGGCCGAAGAGACCTCAGGTAGCGGCCTGGTTTCTACCGCTAGGACACACAAGAGAGAAGCACAATTTAAATGGGTTGGCCCCCTAGCCTCTGGCCAGCACTGCATTTATAAGCTTTCATCTAGGACTGATATAGTGATTGAAGACGCCTCGTCGTTGGCCCAACATACCGTCGCGGCAACTAACGATAATTCTCACACCGCTATGTTGGAGGCATTAGGGCTTTCATCAGGTGAGAATCTACTCTGGTTTGCGATGAAGTATGACGAATTGAAACCTTTTACCGCCGGTAGGGTAGATTTAATAGTTGGCTCCGCACTCACTATCGAAGCGCAAGTGAAACACGCAGAATTAACCTTATCGGATATAGCCCCCGTATTTGTAATAGAGCTTCCACCGCACCTCGGCAATTATTTGGCACTTAATATTGATACCGATGATGAGTTAGTGGACAAGCTCAAAGCTAGTTTAGATATGCTTCGCAGCCAAAACATGATTAAAAGCATAGAAAAGCAGTTTGTAAAACCATTCCCTATGAAACAAGCAAGCGCCAAAGACCAAAATCTTTGGAATACTTGTGTCAAAAGCTTTGACTGAATAATAATATCTCTTATGAAAAGATATGCTGAACATATCCACAGTACAGCATGATTTTAGGCATAAAATTCAGTATAATTACGCAGTGTTAAATAATCTGAAAATGCATTGAACGCTATTATTTCTGCTCAAAGTCAAACTTCCGAAGTTAATTGCCTAAAAGTACTCAAACAGACTTTTGGCTATGACCACTTTCGTGATGGCCAATGGCAGGTAATTGAGCAAGTTTTGGCTGGCAAAGACAGCTTAATTTTATTGCCCACCGGTGGCGGTAAATCATTGTGTTATCAAGTTCCCGCGCTGGTTTTACCGGGTGTCACCTTAGTTATCTCACCGCTTATTTCATTGATGCAAGACCAAGTGCAGCAGCTACGAGAGCTAGGGGTGAGCGCAGCTTATCTCAATTCAAGTTTGGAGCCACAGCAAGCACAACAAGTGCTAGAAGACATACGAAACAATAAGATTGATTTATTGTATGTCGCTCCCGAGCGTGTATTGAAGCCCTTCTTTTTACGAACTTTACATGAATGTAATGTTAGCTTAATTGCCGTTGACGAAGCTCATTGCGTTAGCCACTGGGGGCATGATTTTCGTCAAGACTACCGTCAGTTAGGTCAGCTTAAGCAAGCCTTACCCAATATTCCAATGATTGCGCTAACCGCCACTGCCGACATAGCCACTCAACAAGATATTCAATACCAACTGCAAATGCCTGATGCTTACGTATTTAAGGGCGGGTTTGATCGGCCCAATATTCGCTATAATCTATTGCGTAAGTACAAAGGTTTCGACCAAGTAGTAAATTTTGTACGCCAACAACAAGGCAACAGCGGCATTGTATATTGTAATAGCCGCGCAAAAGTAGATGATCTCACCGCGAAACTAACACAAGCAGGTATCCGTTGTGACGCATATCACGCGGGGCGCGAAAATGAGATGCGCGAGTTGGTGCAAAATCAGTTTTTAAAAGACAATTTACAAGTAGTTGTGGCAACTGTTGCCTTTGGTATGGGTATTAACAAGTCTAATGTGCGCTTTGTGGTGCATCATGATGTTCCGCGCAGTGTTGAGGCCTTTTATCAAGAGACTGGGCGCGCAGGCCGTGATGGTATGCCCGCAGAGGCATTATTGCTATATGACGAAAGAGATGCCGCACGGATTAAAAAGTGGATTGCCGATGGCAGCACCTCAGAGCGTTTTGCAATCGAAATGCATAAATTTGAAGCCATGCAGTCATTTGCAGAAGCACAAACTTGTCGGCGCCAAGTATTACTAAACTACTTTGCCGACTATCGCGACAGCCCTTGCGGCAATTGCGATATTTGCCTAGACCCACCCAAAATGTTTGACGGCACGGTGGATGCGCAAAAATTATTATCATGTGTGTATCGCTTAAAGCTCGACACCAGTGTTCAGCACGTTATCGATGTATTAAGAGGAATGCAACACAAGCGCCTAATGGACGCTAAGCACAACGAGCTATCGACATATGGCATCGGCAAAGAGCAAAGCGATAGCTATTGGCACAATATTATTCAACAATTGATTCATGTGGGTTTAATTCGTATAGATATGACACGTTCAGGCATATTATGCTTAACCCCTAGCGCTCGAGCAGTGCTTAAAAGTGAACGCATAGTTGAACTTGCTGTGCCTAAATTCTCTGTAAAACAGAGCACTAAGAGTAAGTATGTGCCAACAAACATTGACACAAAACTGTTTGAAAAATTAAAAGCATTACGCAAGCTAGTCGCCGATGAACTCGACAAGCCAGCGTTTATTATCTTTAGCGATGCAACATTAGCCGATATGGCGAATACTCAACCCACCAACGCTAGCGCATTTTTAAATGTCGCCGGCGTAGGAGAAAAAAAGCTAGAACATTACGGTGAAGCTTTTCTTGGATTAATCAGAGACTATAAAAGCGCACAATAACAAAGGTGCCACTCATTTTCTTTAAGCCTTCGACTCTGCCTCAGCCATTTTATTCATAGCAGCACGATAGGAGGGTAATTCATGCAGTCGAGCCACGTAAGCAGTCATATTCGGAAACTGTTCGAGCTTTTTGGCTTTTTGAAGTGCTTCTAAACCAAAGCTCATCTGCACATCTGCCACGGTTGGATTATCGCCCACAAAAAATCTTGATTTACCAAGATGCTGTTCAACATATGCTAAGTTGCGCTCAATCACTTTGTTAAAATACGCATCCATTACTGCATCAATAATTTTATTGGCAATAAATTTTACAAAAAATGGTTTTGCCTTCTCACGCGCTTTGTTCAAAACCATAGATGTTACTAATGGCGGCAAGAAACTCCCTTCACTAAAATGTGACCAGAACTGCACATCAATGAATGCCTTTGGGTCTGCCTTACATAAAAGTTGTTCGGTTCCTGTTTGCTGCACAATATATTCACAAATTGCACCTGATTCTGCCAGCATATTATCACCATGCTCTAGCAAGGGCGCTGAACCCAAGCCATGTAGGTTTTTATAGGCTTGCGGGGCTAAGTTAGTATCAGGGTCACGGGGGTAGGCTTTTATTTCGTACTCTGCTTCTATTAACTCAAGCAACCAGACAATTCGTTGAGAGCGTGAATCAATTAGGTGATGTAAAGTAAACATTCAATTTTCCTGTATGAGAAAGACTTGATATGTTAGTGATTACTATAGTTTTAACTATTTAGTTTGTTTTTATTGAAAGACCCACCGTAACCTTCGCTAACAACCCACCGTCACCTTCGCTACCAATCCACCGTCACCTTCGCGCAGGCGAAGGTCTCAAACATAGATTACTGCCTTCGCAGTAAAGACGCAGCTACTGCACCTCATCCACTGAAGGCTGTCCACCACGCGGATCCATTTGTGCATAATACGCGGCTAAGTCGGCAATATCTTCATCACTCAATTTACGCGCGTGCGGCGTCATTGCCATATTCACTCGTTCACCGGAACGATAGGCCTTTAGCGATAAAACTAAATACTGCTCTTTTTGCCCTGCTAAATTTGGATAAATTGGAACAATAGAAATCCCATTTCGACCGTGACACTGAGCACACAGGGCTGATTTATCTTGGCCCAACTGTGGATCACCCGAGGCTATACCTTGGCCGCAGGCACTGAGCAATAAGTATGCACTCAGAGCTGTTCCAACCTTAATACAATTAACGAGGTACCTACTATATCGATGCATCATTTTACTATTTAACCCCTTAAATTTTCCTTTCGTACTATACCATCGCTAGCTGTTATATATTATTGTAAAGCTAAGACTCACCTAATATTTATGAGTATGACATTTATTTACCGGACACCAAATGCAATTATGTATTTTTTATACCGCTGGGTTGGCTATCTTATGAAACGTTTGAGCTCGTGGACAATATAAATTATCAACTACTGATCAAAGACATATCGCTTGGTGATGGCTCTTTGATTATAAACGTTTCATCAATGCCACTTTTTGATCAGAGCATTAGTTGGATTGAGAACTTATGTCATCTAGCTGGGATAACGCTAAAAAGCACAGATTACGGCGCTGATTTAGTACAAGCCCAAATCTTTTTTGAGCAAGAAGATTTTATGTTATCACTTAACTTTATTACCAACGATGTATGGATAATGGCGTTAAGCGATGGTAAACAAGCAGGCCTTCATAAATTACATATGCGTTTGCGTCTGCATTTTGCGACAAACTAGAGGTAAGCCTCTGTTTTTCTGCTACTATTAAAAAATTGAAAAACATATCCTTGATTGGTTGACATATCTTTTGATGACAAGGCAAGTTAAATCGCTCATCGTTTTCCTCACCTTAGTGCTGAGTGCACTTGGTTCCCTAGCATCTGCAAACCCCGTCGACGCTAATTTCAAGACCTCCATCAATTTGACCGAAGAAGCTGAGTTTATGTTCACCGAACAAAGCCTTTTGTTGTCAGACGTGATGCAAATGCAAGACTGGCGCAGCCATAAAGAAATAGTCAATATTCCTGAAAATTCCTCTTTATGGTTACGGTTTCAAGTTAGCAATAATTCAGACAGTAATAAGCTATTAACCCTTGTTGCTGGTAACACCTTTATTGACCGCGCAGAGGCTTATCTTATCGACGAGCAACTAAGAATTATTCAATCTGCTCGATTACAAAGCGATACCCCCACTACCGCAAGTTTAAGCCGTAGCGGCTTTAAAATGGCTTTTACCGCTCGCAGCGATTCGACACTCACGCTCTACTTACAAATTCAAGATGATGGCTTTAGCCTTATTCCTGTTGAGCTATGGCAGTCGGAAGCATACACCGCCCAGTCGAGTATTCGACTCATTTTATTAGGGGCCATGAGCGGTGGCTTGTCATTGTTAGCTACCTATTTTCTGTTGACCTACGTGTTGCGTAACTCACCGTCGCGCTTCTGGTTTTGTGTATTTGCCACCGCAGCCATGACCACAATGCTCTCTTCAGAGGGCATTTTACCTATGCTATTTAGAATCCCATCATTTGCCGCTGAATTAACCGCAATTAGTTTAACTGTCACATTATTTGCTGCCATTAAAATCACCCGTATTGTATTTGAACCGGTATCAAACTTATGGCTTAGAGCCCACTATATACTCTTGCTGTTTCCGCTTGTGGGCATCTTTATTTTTAATGATTTTTATCAGATTATTTCGCTGATCATATTTTCTGGCTTATTTTTCATGAGCAAGTTGATAGCTACCGTGATTTACCATAAAGGAGTAGACCTTCGTAGCGCCGTAATTTACTTTTTAGGTTGGATTGCCTTGGGTATGGTTGGCTTAATTGAAATGCTCACCTTGCTCAATAACACCAGCCATTTATCGTTTGCCGCACCCTATCCATTTGTATTTAGTTGCTTAGGTGTAATGCTGATTGGCGTTGCGATTATCAGCCGCGAACAATCTATTCAGACTGTCAAAAGCAAAACTCAGTTACAAGAAATTTCTAAGCTGCAACAATACAACGACTTGTTTCAACATGCTGCCGAGGGCTTATACACAGCGAAACCTAACGGTGAACTGATACATGTTAACCCAGCCATCTGCTCCTTATTTGGTTACGCTGATAGTAAAAGCTTTTTAGATACTCATCCACATTTGTCGAGTTTTTTTGCTAACCCCAAAGATGCTGATTTGTTAATGGGCGAATTGAGTATTCAGCAAACGGTGCTTGGAAAAGAAGTCAAAGGTAAACGCAGTGATGGCGCTGAGTTTTGGTTCAGCATTTCAAGCCAATTAAAAAAAGTGCAAGACAATATGCTGCAATTTGGGTCGCTGTTTGATATTACCGAGCGGCGGCTTCATCAAATTAATTTGCAGTACTTAAATACCCACGATCAGCTTACTGGGCTATACAACCGACGCCATTTTTTACAAATAATGAACGAGCGCATTCAAAACGAAGACTGTACTGTCGACAAATTTGCACTGGTGTTCTTAGATGTAGACCAATTTAAAGTCATTAACGATACCTGCGGGCATTCAGCCGGTGATATTTTCATTAAAGAGTTATCTCATGAGCTTTATGACGTAGTAACTGACAAATATCCTTTTGCTCGCCTAAGTGCTGACCAGTTTGGTCTGTTAGTTGGCTTTGACAACAGTAATGAACTGCGTGCGCTTGCTAATGCATTATTGGAAAAAGTTAGAACTTTCGAATTTAAGTGGGACCGTCACCGCTTCCGCCAAAGTGTCAGTATTGGTATTGCCGCGTTTGAACCAGGAATCCCAAGTGGCGAAGAGCTACTTTCATATGCCGATACCGCCTGCTTGATTGCCAAAGAAGGCGGGCGAGATAAGATTCATATATATTCCCCCGATATGGAAATGCACTCCAGCTATCAACGCGATTTGTATTGGGTAAATGAAGTTAAAAACGCGTTACAAGAAGACAAGTTTGAGCTTTTTTATCAGCACTATAGACCGCTATCAAAAGCGGATGACCTAGACTATTACGAAATTTTAGTGCGCCTGCGTACCAAAGACGGTGATTTAGTCGCGCCCGAATTTTTTATGCTTAGCGCCGAAAAAGCACATATCAGCCATAATATTGATAAGTGTGTTATCGAAAGCTACTTTTCGTGGGTCAACAGTCATAGAGAACATATAGAGACCTTAGGTAAGGTCAACATTAATCTATCTGGATTTTCTCTGTCAGACGACGACTTTAAATTCTTTTTATTAAACGCATTTGATAAATACAATATCCCGCATCATAAAGTGTGCTTTGAAATTACCGAGACTATGGCAATTATTCGCATGAAAGATGCAATAGAATTTATGGATGAGTTTAAAAAGCTTGGTTGTACCTTTGCCCTTGACGACTTTGGTACTGGGTTCTCAAGCTATAGCTACTTGAAGAACCTACCCGTAGACTACCTAAAAATTGACGGAAACTTTATTCGCGATATTTTAAATGACAAAATCGATTTAGCGATGGTGACTTCAATTCGCGATGTAGCAGACGCAATGAAGATAAAAACCGTTGCCGAATTTGTCGAGAGTAAAGGCATTATGGTCCAAATCGCTAAATTAGGCGTTGACTACGCACAAGGCTTTTACATTGCAAAGCCAGAGCCTTTACTGCATTATTCGCCGTACAAAGATATGCCGACGCAATCTGAGTAAATGATCATCATAAACTTGGATCCGCAAATTTAGACCCCATTAAATGCCCCTGATTGGAAAATAGCGTTAACACATGACATCAAGTTCAGAGCAATACCAATTTATTAGCAACGCTAAACTGCCTACCCGCTATGGTGAATTCATTATTCATGGGTTTATTGATACTAGCAACCAGCAGGAACACGTCGCATTATCTTATGGCACTTGGAGCGACGACACCGTTGTTCCTATTCGTATACATAGCGAATGTTTAACCGGCGATGCTCTATTTAGCACCCGGTGCGACTGTGGGTTTCAATTAGAGCGGGCTTTAGAAAATATTGTGGAGACTGGTTGTGGTGTGTTGCTTTATTTGCGCCAAGAGGGTCGCGGTATAGGCTTATTGAACAAGATTAAAGCATATAATTTACAAGACCAAGGTTATGACACCGTTGAAGCTAACCAGCATTTAGGATTTGACGCTGACTTGCGCGATTACAGCGTGTGTAAGACGATGTTAGACACACTTGCGGTTAAGCAAGTCGAATTGATGACGAACAATCCCAAAAAACAAGCAGCGCTCACAGAAATGGGAGTAATTATTGCCTCACTGCGCGCTATTGACCATGGCGTAACAGATGACAACAAGCATTATTTACGAACCAAAACATCAAAGCTGGGGCATACCTTTGACCCTGAGAAGCTAAAGTAAATCGTCAATCTGTGAATCGTATGGATGGTTAAAAAGTATCTATTCTTCAGATTCACGCGATAAAATAGTGATTATCTTCATACTTGAACCTAGCGAAATAATACTCAGTCCGGCCATTAATAGCGCTGTATTAGTTTTATCAAAGGGAAAGACAGATGAGGCGACAACAACCCCTACCAGCACAATGGTTGAAAGCACCATAAAGCTAAAGTAATTACTCAAGTTTAGCTTACCTTTAATTATTAGATGCATGTTGTGCCCTGCCTTATCAAGCCTTGTGTATACCATGTTATCGGACAGGCTTATGCCGCGCTTTAGCCAAATTAGTGAATGTGTTACAGATTTCTACCTGCTTGGAAATGACATTTCATTTATAAAAATTCGGTTTATTCAGCATCTTCGGGCATGATGTATTTCTTAGGTAAAGCTTGCAACTAATATGAAGCCTCAAGCATATAATCGTAATCTGAAGGATATTACAGGCCCTATGTCAGACTCATACACTCTTTACGGCGCGCCGATGTCGATGTATACCGGAAAAACTCGCGCTTATTTGCGGTTTAAGCAAATACCTTTTAACGAAGTATTCTCGTCTTTTCGGGTTTATAAAAAGATAATAGTACCTAAAACAGGTGTACAGTTTATTCCGGTTGTTGAAACTCCTGACGGCGACTTTGTCCAAGACACTTCAGTCATTATGGACGTATTAGAGAATAAGTTTGCACAGCGCTCTGTTGTGCCAAGTTCGCCACAGCAAACGTTAGTATCAGCACTATTTGAGATGTGGGCAGATGAATGGTTATTACTTCCGGCCATGCATTATCGCTGGAATCACGATAATTTTCCCTTTATCTATGAAGAATTTGGCAAAGTGGTATTACCGTATATGCCCGCATTTATCCGCGCCATTGTGGGCAAGAAAGTTGGCGCTAAATTTAAAGGCTTTGTTCCTATGCTGGGGATCACGCCCAAAACTATTCCTGCTCTTGAAGCATGTTATGAACAACAAGTACTGCCAATGCTCGATGCACATTTTGCTAAACATGACTACCTACTTGGCTCGCGACCGTGCATAGGTGATTTTGGTTTAATGGGCCCGCTTTATGCCCACCTTTACAGAGACCCAGCACCGCGTAAACTGATGCAAAAAATTGCGCCCAACGTAGTGAAATGGGTAAAGCGTATGAATCAAGAAGATGTCGAATTAGGGCAATGGTGCGTTAAAGATCGCATCCCAGAAACACTAATACCATTATTACAACAACAGTTTAAAACGTTCTGGCCAGTGTTAGTAGACTCTGTAAACATCACCCAAACTTGGATAAAAGAAAATCCGAACACAAAAAAACTTCCAAGAGCCCTAGGTGAACATACCTTTCAAATCGGTGATATTACCGAAAAACGAGTGGTACGCTCGTTCAGCCAATGGAAACTTCAACGTGTCTTAGATATCTATGCAGCGATGAGTAGAGATGAGAAACTCAGCGTAGAGCCTCTCCTAAAAGAGGTCGGTGGCTATGAGTTTATGCAGACTGCGGTTAGCACAAGAGTAAGCAGAGAGAATAATATCTTAGTAGTGTCTTAGAAAAACGCTTTGCTATGAGTCTATGTATCTTCCATTGGCGCCTATAACTCACTTAGGCTTCTGGCTTCCGAAATACGTACAAGGCTTCCTTCTGGCGCGCCGATTAGCAATTGACAGTCTTCCCAATTGACCGGAGTGTCGTAAACTGTATTCGGTGAGTAATCAATTTTTACGTTAAAATCACCGCAAAGTAACTCCGCATAAGTGATCTTTTGGTCAGCTTCAATGGAAAAACTTGGACGTGCAAGATATTGGGTAAACAGCTCGCTGGAATCAATTTTAACACTTGTAGATATAGGCTCGCCTGAAGACAATTGCGCTTGAGCATGATTCAATAAGGGGGCTAAGTCATCCAATAAATCAGCACTGAACTCTAGTTGACTGAGGTAGTAATGCTGGATGAAGGCTTGATAATATTGTTTGTTTTCAACGTACAGTTTAAACAGATTAGACATAATTCTGCTGTGTAACTTTTCTGTACTTTCAGTTCTGGGATGATCTTTAAGCGCACGTTCGAGCGCTAAAATTTTGTCTTGAACGGTGCCGTCCACTTTATTTAAGTAGCTGTAATTTGCTAGTGCAAGGCGGCGATTTTCAGAGAATCTAACAACACTCGCACTTTCCATTAGCACGAGTAACTCTCCCGCTTTTTCTACCTCATCCTTTTTTAAATGCTCCAGTATTTGCTTATACACGGTTGCAAAATTGCGTCGCATCAAAGGTTCTGGATACTTGTTTGCCAATTTGGTGAGATAGAATGAATAAGAATGGCGTAAGTTTTGTTGAGCAATGGGCTCGCCGTTAAAAGTCGCCGGCGTAAATTCCCATTTATCTAAACTAATTTCCATTAGGCTTTCAAAAATATCAACGCCGGTAACGCGAGTAAAGCGAACATTAATCGCCTTACCTTCTTCGCTCACATCATACGCAATATCATAGAAGCCTTCGGTTCTGTTACGATTTGCCGAAGCTGGGTAGGACACATCAAAAGATTCTACAATTTTGCTAGGCGTATAGATAAACCCATCGTCCTGCAAATTAACGACCGTTTTGTTTGTAGTGTTTGCTGCAGAGCTTGAAATACTGAAGATTGAGAGTACAAACAAACTAATGATAATCTTATACATATATTCCCTTATTAATAGTAAATCTATGTTCATTTCTTTGAATCTAGTATGGCAAGTTGCCCAAACAACTTCAATGAAGATGTATCAATAATTATTTTAAAGGTTATTCATCTCTAATATGGTTACAATGTAAAAGTAATATAGCACTTCAACAATAGCGCTAAAATAATAATACTTATCAACAACCGCTACTGAATAATCATGGAGAATATACACTGTGAATAAAGTCCCATCCCTTTTAACATACTTAGGCGCCGCATCTTTGCTACTTGCGATGAGTGGCTGCGAACCGACCAGCACCGACGAAACTCAAGCAATGCAAGACCAAACGCAGACATCTGCCGTAGATGACGGGCAAAATCCGTTTTTCACGGAATCCACCTTACCATTTGCTATGCCCCCCTTTGATAAAATCAAAGATTCGCACTTTAAGCCCGCAATGGAAAAAGGCATGCAAGAGCAATTGGCAGAGATTGAAGCCATTGCAAATAACCCAGAACCTGCAAGCTTTGAAAATACAATTGTTGCAATGGAGCTTGGCGGACAAACTTTAGGTCGCACATTACGAGTATTTGGCAATTTGATTGGCGCTGACAGTAACCCTGATCGCCAAGCCGTACAGCGTGAAATGTCGCCAATATTATCTGCTCATAATGATGCGATTCAGCTTAACCCTGCCTTATTTGCTCGCATAGATACACTTTATCAAGGCCGTGCAGAGCTTGGTTTAAGCGCGGAGCAGCTTCGCGTCTTAGAACGCTACCATCGTGATTTTGTGCGCGCCGGTGCACGACTAGCTGAAGAGCAAAAAGTACGTTTAAGAGAAATTAACACTCGATTGGCAAATCTTGGTACCAGCTTTAGCCAAAACGTACTCAGCGAAGTAAATGCTTCTGCGGTTGTAGTCGATAGTGCTGAAGAGCTTGCAGGTTTTAGTCAGGCAGAGATTCAAGCTGCTGCAGATGAAGCCACACGTCGAGAGTTACCAGGTAAGTTTGTATTAACGCTTAAAAACACGTCTGGTCAACCACCATTAAGTTCATTGGAAAACCGTGAAGTTCGTGAGCGCTTACATACAGCATCATTAACACGTGGCGGTCGAGGCGGTGAGTTTGATAACCGTGAGCTAGTAGCAGAAATTATGCAGCTACGCGCAGAACGTTCAGTGCTTTTAGGTTACAACACCCACGCTGACTTTATCCTTGAAGTTCAAACAGCAGGCTCTGTTGCTACCGTTCAAGAATTACTCGGTTCATTAGGTCCAATTGCAGTGGCGAACGCCCGCAAAGAAGCACAAGCATTACAAACGATGATCAACCAAACTGAAGAAACGCCATTTGAGCTTGCTTCTTGGGACTGGGCTTATTACACCGAAAAAGTGCGTCAAGAAAAGTACGATTTTGATGACAGTCAAATTCGTCCTTACTTTGAACTAGAGAGTGTATTAAACAATGGTGTATTTTATGCCGCAAACCAACTCTTTGGTATTTCTTTTACTGAGCGCCCTGACTTACCGACTTATCATCCTGATGCACGCGTATGGGAAGTAACCGACACAGATGGCGAAGCCCTCGGCTTATTTATTGGTGACTTTTATGCTCGCGCATCAAAGCGCGGTGGTGCATGGATGAACTCATATGTTCTGCAGTCTGAGTTAATGGGTACAAGTCCAGTGGTAGGTAATCATCAAAATATTCCTAAGCCACCAGCAGGGCAACCAACTTTAATGACGCTTGATGAAGTGACAACCATGTTTCACGAATTTGGTCACGCTGTGCATGGTTTGTTTTCAGATGTAACTTACCCTAGTGTTGCAGCGACCTCTGTACCCCGCGACTTTGTTGAGTATCCTTCGCAAATTAATGAAATGTGGGTGACTTGGCCAAGCATACTAGCTAATTATGCTATTCATCATGAAACTGGTGAGCAAATCCCTCAGGCGCTGTTAGATCGCGTCATTGAAGCATCACAATTTAATGAAGGCTTTCGTTCTAGTGAGTATTTAGCCGCTTCTATTTTGGATATGTGTTATCACACTCTCACCGCTCCAGAGCTTCCAGCAGCAGCTGATATTCTTGCCTTTGAAGCAAACTGCTTAGAAAAAGCTGGCGTAGCGTTTGCACCCGCACCACCTCGCTACCGCACTACTTACTTCTCACATATTATGGGCGGTTATTCAGCCGGTTATTACTCGTATATTTGGAGTGAAGTACTGGATGCAGACAGTGTTCGTTACTTAGAAGAGAATGGCGGCCTCACGCGTGAGAATGGCGATCACCTTCGTAAGTCTTTACTATCACGTGGCGGCAGTGTTGACGCTATGCAGCAGTTTCAAGATCTCGTCGGTAGAGCCCCTGATATTCAGCCTTTATTAGAGCGACGTGGACTCACTAGTGATGACTCAGGTAAATAATAGTTAAGATGTAACTAAGCCGCGTTGTATGTCATATGCGGCTTAGTTACCTTCATCAGTAACATCTTAGCCACACTTCAGTCGAACCACTTTTCAATTTTTGCTTTATTTGACGAGACAAACTTATAAATTGGATATGCACCAACGGCACCAATAATAAACATCACCATCAGAGCGGATATGTTGAGCTCAGAAATGGCGCCCTGCATATAAAGAAAACTTGAAAACGACACTGTAAAACCAATTAACATGACCCAAAATGCCGTCTTTTGTTGTTTTGATAAGTCTTTCATATTACCTCCAAATAGCCTTCTAAATACCCGGGCAATAAGTAAAACCCTATTGCCCAGATACCACTTCGTCAAACGTGATTAATCACCGCCGTTAACCGCATCATAAATTGCACCGCCTATAGCAGAGCCTAAGTCATCAGCTCCTAAAGCTGTCGCCACGCCAAAAGAAAGGCCCGCAACTGCGCCCATTAATCCACCTAATAAGCCTCCTTTAGCTGCGCCTGAAACTGTGCCAGTTAATAAAGCCCCGCCTATAGAACCTAAAGCGGCTCCTGTATTTGCTCCACTAGACGTTGAGTTACCGCCATTTACTTGACTCATTTGTGTGAACGAAAGTTCTTTCATGTTCTCTCTCCTTGAGATACTAATTAAATTATTGAGCGTAGATGCTCAGTACTTATAACAAGCGCCAAAAAGCCAGACAGCTAAACCACTGCTAATGCTGACTCGACACTTATTACCTAGTATAAATACTTCTTGTATTAGCAAAACTGTACTTGAGGATGGTTGTAGTATTAAGTTGTAAACTTCATCGCAATAGTATCCGCTAATCGCTTCGCTGAACCTTCATCCATATTAAAGTAAAGTGATGGCTCGATTAATTCGATTTCAATAATCGCGAGCCCTTTTTCGGTTTCGAGCATATCTACTCGCGCATACAAAGACGGCTCTGGTAGAGCTTTAATCGCTTTTTCTGCTAACACCAACATATCACTAGTAGGTTCAATAGCTTCTAACTGACCACCATGCTCCTCTTGTACTCTAAAGTCTCCTAAAGCAGGACGTTTGCAAATAGCATGGCTAAATACAGAGTCAAAATAGAACAGTGAGTACTCACCTTTTTCAACAATGGACGGTTCAAAGGCTTGGATCATGAAGGGTCGAGAAGCGAATGTATCGGCAAACAAAGGCTGTAGAGTGACTACATCTTGGCGTGTGAACTTATAGGTATGATCAGCATTAGCACTGACTAGAGGCTTTATAATCAAAACCGGCGATTTAAAGTGTTCAAAGGCGATATCAATTTGCAACTTATCAAAAGCGTCGTGCCAAAGGGTCGGCAAAATAGGCACACCAGCATTTTGCAAGTCACGTAAATAGGCTTTAGAGAGATTCCACTGCATGAGCGAAAGCGAGTTTTCTAATATTGCGTTAGAGTCGTCTATACGCTTTAGACATGCTAAAAAAGCGTCTGGAGCGCTTTGATAATCCCAAGTACTGCGCACCACCACTACGTCATAATCGTCATAATTATTTGCTTGATTACGCCAACACAGATCGTCAACTGACCAACCATACTCTCGCAAAAAGGGTTTTACTAAGTCGTCATATACAAAGAAATCTTCTAAGTGGTCGGTGCTTAAAAAGGCACAACGTGGCATATTTCTCGTCCATTAAATTCATAGCAATGGATAGAGTAATGAAATCGACGAATAAGTAAATGCTAGCTTTACTTACAGACGAATATGATCGCCTTAAAAACCGCTAAATCGTTGTAGTGCCCAAAAACAGCCAATACTTCCGCTGATGATAAGCATCGTTTTTGTAAAATACATGGCTATGCCAATTCGTGAAAACATCGCAATGATTGCACTTATAAGTAATACGAACATAATTTGCCCAAACTCCACACCAAGATTAAAGAACACCAAAGCAACTACTCTCTCTTCAGCCAACACACCAACCGCGCTAAGAGCGCTAGCAAAGCCAAGTCCATGAATCAGGCCAAAGGCGACCACCACAATATTTAATTTTAAAATTGAGTCTTGTTTATTTGGATGCTCTATGCGCATCCAAGCTTCTCTTGCCATTAAAACAATCGACATCGCGATGATGACTTCGATGGGAGCAATAGGAAAATTGACCCACCCTAAAAATGCTAGCGCCATTGAAATAGAGTGCCCAATGGTAAACGCCGAGATAGTTAAAATCAGAGACTTTATGTTTGGCGCTAACACACACAAGCAAAATATAAAGGCCAAGTGGTCCCAACCAATTGCGATATGAAACCCGCCTTGATATAGAAACTCGAGTGAAAGCTCGTAAAATGTGCGGGGGTTTTGACTTACCGTAATAGCTTGTGGGACAAAATCATCTGCCAAGGCAAAGCCTGGTAACAGCAATATGAGCGCAAGTACTAAGGTTTTATTGGTCAATTTGAACATCAAAACCACTTATTAGCTCATTAAACTTATCTTCAATTGCGCTTGTTTGTTGCTGCTCTAGAAAATCGTTACGTACGGCATTTAGTGCCTGCTGGAAACTTTGAACTCTTGGCGCATGAATTTGACGGGTATTGATAAAATGATACCCATGGCGGGACTCAATCGGCCCCACCCAGTCCTTAGCTTCACTAGCAAATAAATCACTCGCAAACTGTTCACCAAAAATCCCTTGTACAATTCCTTCACTTACTTGATTAAACACATTACCGTGCAAAAAGACTTGGCCATTTGCGGCTTTTTGCTCGCGTAAATTGCGAAGTAAAGTGTCATGGTTTAACGGCAATTCCTCAAAAAAAACATGCTCAAAACTTCTAGTTTCAGGGCTGTAATAGTTTTTGATATTTTCAGCGTAGTGCGTAAGCAGGTCTTCTTCATTTATCGGTGGAATTTGACTAGTAATATGTAAATACATGTAATCGATAAGATTGGCGCGGGTTTTCGGGTCTTTTAGGTGAAACTCTTGTTTAATTAACTCATGAAAAAACACCGATTCTATTAAATACTCTCTTTCGAGTTTCGCAATGGTTTGCAAGTTCGCCTGTTTACCGGTAATTGCCTCGTGCTCTTGAATTAGTTTTGCTCGAGTTACCGCGTCTAACTTTATAAGTGGACGGCTGTTATATGCCTGAAACTCATAAACAGTAAACACACACGCGCCTAGCACTAAGAAAATAAAAAGCGGATCTCGAAATACCCTAACAAAAAAGACTTTAGCCATAAAGATGATTCCCCTGCCTAGCAAATATTGATTGCGTGGCCTATACTTTTTTTAGTTTACACTTATTTAACAACTATCTTATAGCGGTACCATAAGTTCAACAAGCCTTTGTGCAAGGGCTCGTAATAGGAAACGGTAATGAGAATCTTTCGGTCCAGCTACACTATCGCATTTAGCTTGTTTCTAAATATGCTTGTATTAAGCCACTGTGCCCATGCAGAGCAAGCAAACTTTCCAAGCAGTTTTATCGAAAAAATAGCTCCCCTAAATGAACAGCAAAAGTCTTTTATACTTAACGGGAAGGCGACGCAATTTGTACCCCATCGGCAATTGGTTCATGAGGTACAAACCCGCGATTTAGAGGGAATTACGCTTTTTGTGGATGACCTCATGCGGGTCGCACAACAAATGACCTACGATCCTAAAACCAACATGGGCGCAATTCCATTAAACCTTAAAACTCGCTCGTTTAATAATGACGTTGTGACCCCACAAATTTTGCTCACTCACAAAAGAGCTGCGGGGCCTTTCAGCGTTAATCGCTATTTATTCCCTGAGTCGGGCATTGCTACATTCGCTGGGGCCAACCTAGCGATTTACCCTGATGATTTAATTGCAGGTGAGGTCGATGTAGCCATTATTGGCATACCAAGCGACATGGGAAGTGGACAGCGCAGCGCTAATTTCGCGCCAAGCTATATGCGTATGACCAATACTATGGCAACCGTTGATGAGCAATCATTGGTTAACCCATCCCAGGTACTAAGCATCGCAGACTACGGTGATTTTACCCTTGACCGGTGGAGTGCAGAGCGCTCTATTAACCATATAGCTCAGATGGTGGCAGAAACAAGCGCAACCGGCGCAACTCCCTTCATTGTAGGCGGTGATACGTCTATTTTATACGCGACGGTGAGCGGCGCTGCTCAGCATCATGGCAAACAGAGTTTTGGGCTTGTTCATTTTAGCGCTCATTCTGATAACGCGCTTAATGCAGTGCATACGGTGTCTGATGAACAAGTCATTAGTAGGCTACTTCGAGAAGGCATCATTGAAGGAAAATCACTTATTCAAATAGGACTACGCGGGCCCAGTTTAACGCCAGCATCATTGCAGTGGTTTCGTGACAATGCTATTCAATATTACACTATGGCGCAGTTCGACAATCGTGGTTTTGAGAAAACCTTAAAAAATATTAAGCGCGATTATCGCCGTGGTCCAAGTAAATGGTTTATTTCAATTGATGTAAGCGCGGTTAATCCAAGTGATATTATTGCTGCTGGTCGCATTGAGGCCGGCGGCTTAGAAGTTGATCAGATAAAAAAGGCGCTTAGACATTTTTGCGCAAGCAAAGAGATTGTGGGGTTTGAAATCACAGACTTGGCGCCTATGCTCGATTTATCAAAAGCTTCGGTAACCAATGCAAACGCGCTTGTAAACGCCTGCTTGAACGGAGTGGCATTGCGCAAAGCAGGCATCAAACCGGATTATATTCATCCACTAACGCGCGAGGATGGAGAATAATATGAAAGGATTTTTGACCCAAAACCAGACGCTATTTTTCACCCTCTTTATTTCATATCTGTTGTTTGCGAGTGCCGGCAATACACAAGAAACACCGGGCAATATTGTGGGCGAAGCCCCCTATCCTTTCAACAGTAAAGATACGCGCGACAAAGACCTTCCCGACATTACATTATCAGATTCAGTATTAGCGCTTCTTGAAGGAATGTCTGATCAAGACATCGCATTGCTGAAAAGAGCAAAAGCAAGTCGGTTTACGGGCGGCGAAGAAGGTATTGAGGAAAAAATAACGGCTTTCGATAACAAAGAGGAGTTACAAGCTTGGGTAGATGCTATTCGATTTGTGATTGAGCAAAGTGAGTATACAGAAGGTCGCGATGCGCCCAACATTCCACTAAATATGGAGTCTGAAGAGTTTAACGCTTGGCGAATGATTCGGCCTCGTTCACTTGATCCAGAACGTGAGCCGGGTCCAATTTCACTTTCACGACCGGGCATTAGCCAAGGGCCCATAACATTTGGTTATCTGCCAATGGCCCTCACGAAAGAAGATTTAATAGCAGGTGAAGTCGATATAGCGATTTTGGGCGCACCTTTAAATATGGGATCTGGCTGGCGAGACTCAGGCGCCAACGCAACCGCTCAATTGCGACTTCATGGAGGTGAAATCGGTGGTTTAGATCAGTATGTGATGGTCGCGGCAGCTGATGTCCTGAATATGGTTGACTATGGTGACGTGGCCATAGATAACTTGAGCACTGAGCGCTCTATGGGGCATATTCGTTCGATTGTACGCGAGATTGCTGAAACAGGCGCAATTCCGATGATTGTCGGCGGAGACCACTCTCTCGAATATCCTAATGTAGCAGCGCTCGCAGACGTATATGGCAAAGAAAAGGTTTCAGTTATTCATTTTGATTCTCACTACGATGCATGGTGGGGGTACGATGCTCATTTAATTAGTCATGGCTATCCTGTATATCGCTTATTAATGGAGGGGCACGTTCGCCCGGCCGATTTTATCCAAGTAGGCTTGCGTGCTAATGGGCCTGATCGTGAGGCTTTTAAATGGATGAGAGAGCAAGGTATGCGTTATCACACCATGGCGGAAATTGAGCGCCGTGGATGGGAAGCAGTGATTGACCGCGTGGTTGAAGAAGCAAGCGAAGAAGGGCGAAAAATCCATATCTCATTTGACATAGATGTTATCGACCCAGCATTTGCAGTTGCTACAGGCACCCCGGTGCCAGGTGGTTTGAATATGCGAGAGTCTATATCGATTGTAAGACGCTTGTGTGCAGAGGCTAATGTTGTAGGTTTTGATTTAGTTGAGTTGCATCCAGTCTTAGACCCCACTTACCGGACCACATTAAACAGTGTTCATATCATTAAGGCATGTGCAACAGGTATTGCGATGCGCAAGGAAGGCATCACGGAAGCGCATTACTTATCGCCCGTGGCAAGTGAACATGCGATAGGTGATTATTATGGAGACCAACAAAAGTTCCTAGATAAGACCGCACAAGAAGATGCAAAAGAAGACGCAAAAGAAGATGAAGAAGATCCCAAAGCCGAAGATGCACAAAAGGAACAAGAACAATAACAGCGTGCAATGATGCTTTTTATGTGTACTAGTGTGATTACCAAGGGATTATGTCTGATCTGACATGAATGGCTTAGAGGGTTCAACCTAACCTGACGCTCTGCTGAAGACAAGGAGCGGACGGTCATTAGTATCGATTTTTAGGCATTTGTCTGACCCTAATGTTGCCAATAGCGGATATTATCTATGTCTTAACATATTAAGAATTCGGCTGTAAAAAAGGGTATCGTTAGTATTACTTATACTCGTGCTGATTCCAATCATCACTTTATTCTTATCTTGAATCGTATTGCTAATGCTCTAATAACGTATTTAACTTTTTCATATGATTATCACCAGCGCCTTAGTAAACACCCTTGATGCTAAGTCCAATTTGTTAAACTCTTTACCTGCGTTTCAGCTCTGCCTCAATCACTATAATGGCAAGCTCGGCCGAAGCGTTTTGGGAACCGAGTGATGTCGGAAGCATGACAAGTCCGCTCATCCACTGAGTTAAGCTCGGCTTAATTTCTGGATGTTGAGAAATAGCCTCGACTGTATTGAGTGCTATGTCGTCGGTGACACCTTTAGCGCAGTTCAAATCGTAGGCTTCAACGCCATCAATGATAGAGAAACAATTCAACCAGTAATACTCATGCACTTTTAAAGGCACTAGCTGACGAACAATATCCCTATAGCGTGGCAAACTGCTAAAGACTGGAACGGCGCCTGCATTTTGTGCAAGATGAGCTTCTACCGCATCAACAATTTTACTATTTCTTGGCACACCAATACGTCGCATGCTGACGTTATTAAGCCAGATAAGCTATCTATCAAAATGTCAGCAATGACTGGCTCAAATTTATACTTACCGTAAAAGTTATCTTTGCTGATTGACCGCTATAAATCGCTCATTGCACCCATTCATACCAAATATTCCTGAACGGCCGGAATACGATCACCGATGTATGGACTCCACCACCCTAATTGGTTAGCGTGGTAGTCGACAAAAACAAAGGAGTCCATACAATGCAAAAGAGTAACGTAATCGGTA